>Ga0078894_10000106_pt1 | contig 49694 bp, 34 predicted proteins | sample LauGreSu1BDMLBSD_2_FD_67506 | JGI IMG/M metagenome (GOLD analysis project Ga0078894, IMG submission 67506) | Freshwater lake microbial communities from Lake Michigan, USA - Su13.BD.MLB.SD (version 4) (version 4) | ecosystem: Environmental > Aquatic > Freshwater > Lake | place: Lake Michigan...
GGGCGCGGGGCCGTCACAACGGGTTTCGGAGCCTCGACGCGTTGGGGCACTGGAGCGGCCGCCATGTTGACAGGTCGAGCCTGCCGCCGAGCCGGAATTCGTACGACACCTTCAGCGCTGTCCGTCCGAGTGTCTGCAGCGTGCAGTTTCTGAACGTGTTGGTGAATCACGCCGGGTTGAGCGGGAACCGGACAGACTCGGTTATGGAACAGGGCTGGATTGGGCGTTGGCGGAATCATCCCGGGTTGTGGCTGCCACGAAGGAACTTTGTGCAGGTAGTATCCGGACTGAGCAGTATCGCTGGGATTTGCCACGATCGGATACTGGGCTGTGAAGCCACCCCCAGCGGTTCCATAGGGGTGAGCGGGCAGAATCTGCTGATACTGCGCCCAGTTATGGTTGACCGGCATATTGACGGGCGGGTTGTAGCCCCCGTCGGGATAGATCTGGAATCGGCTGAGCGGGCAGGACGGATTATTGCATTGTCCTGCGTGCTGCTGGCCGTTCTGGCAGTGCTGGCAGTTGCTGTGGCTGACAGACATGGCCTGAACCTGAGCCGTTCCGGCGGGCTGCTGAGCCATGGAAGAGCCTGCAAATGTCAGTGCAGTGGTGACTGCAAGGCAGGCTGCTGAGAACATCTTCATAACGCCACGCTCCGGAAAAAGCTGACTGATCCATTCTGGAATCTGTTGAGAAGCTCCATTCTTCCCTGTTCGGTCAATACGACACATTGTCTGGTGAGATCACCATGTCTGGAACTTCATACGCTGCGGAGCCGTCTGGGGATTCCAGGTCCCGAGTGTTGTGATGCGACTGGAGGGCATCCCTGAACTGTAGTTGTACTGGTAGTTGACATTGGGAGCCGTCGGGATGACGACGGGCAACCCGTTGGCACCAGTTGCATACAGCTGCGTGTCTGCCGGATTGACATAACCCGGATTATCCGCATACACAGTGTGATACTTTCCAAAGAGGGGCAGGCCTTGTCCACAGTTTCCTGACGGAATTGCCCATCCGAACAGACAATTGCACAGTTCGTTCCCAGTGTGAGCAGGTCCCCCGTAGGGACCGGAGTTCCAGCCACTGTGTGAGGAAGAATACCCGGATCCATGCTGACCGAACAGTCGGCCACCGTTCCCAAATCCACCGTGATTTGCATCATTTGGATGAGTTGGGCGGTAGATCAGGCCGTTTCCGTGGGCTGAACCGTGGCCAGTCCCGCTGCCGTTGCCATGACCGTGCGTGTTTCCGTGTGCCGGTCCGTGACCGGAACCGGGCTGGCTGCCGTGGCCGCTGCCGGCATTGCTGCCGTGGCTGGAGCCATGGCCTGCAGCCGAGCCATTGCCGGCTCGGTTTCCGGCTCCAGCGTGACTCTCTTTGGCGTTTCCGCCACCGAACAGTCCACCGCCCAGCAGTCCTTTGCCGCCGAACAGTCCCTTTTTCGTACGGCCATTGCTATGGCTGGATTCAGCACAGGCATTGGGATCGAGCCCTTCTCCGCATGGCCCGTTGCCGGCAGCTTCCCCACACGCATTTCCAGCACCGCCTTCGGCACACGGTCCACCGGCCCCTGAATCTCCACAGGGCCCGCCCTTGCCACCTTCGGCACAGGGGCCGCCTTTCCCGTCTTCAGCACATTTTTCACCGTTCAGAAAGGCCGTCTGCTGAACAGATGTCGTACCGGCTCCATGCACTCGGCCCCGGTTCGGAATCCGTACAACTCCTTCATCATCGGCGGAGGCGAGTCCTGCCATTGAGGCGAGGCATGCGGCTACTGTGGTGTGCAACATCAACTTCGGGGAAATCATAAGCCACCTGAGCGGAGTGAGAGCTATGGAAATGGGCCGCTGAGAAACGGGGTGTGATCTGCCGGGCTGTTCGGATCAGTTAACCGGGGGTGTGAAGAAGGCGAACGGGCTGATGGAAGAGCGATACTTTACATCCACCTGGGTCCCTTTCAGTTTCCAGTTTTCCTGAGACCAGACACCGAAGGGGGTCACAAACCAGCCCCCATTGACCTCGTAGTAGTACGGCGGGTAAAGGGCTTTGTACTGGTGTGAGTAGAGCATTTCATGGGGCTGCAGGGCGGGGTTTGTTATGACGGACCCGCCCATTTGCTGTGGGATGCCGGCAACGGGGGCCGGATACAGGCTGGCGTTGGTTTGTGGATATCCGGGCAGTGGCTGAGCGGGGCCGGCGGTGGCAGGTGCCTGCTGAACTCCGGCGAAGGTGGTGGCTGCGGTCTGTCGAGCGGGCACGGCGGGTTGATAGGTCTGCCAGTTGCGTCCGGGGTGGACCGGAATGCTGGCGCTGTTTCCGGGAGCTGCAGCGCTGAAGTACTGCGGGCCGGAGACGGTGTTGGCGTTGGGTACGACCGGGGCCTGTCGGATGGGACGGGGCTGTTCGGCCTTTTCAGCAGCGGGTTTGGCGGCGGGTTTGGCGGCGGGAGCGGGAGCTGAAACCGAGCGAGTGGCCGGTTTGTTATCCTGTGGGCTTCCGGCGGTTCGGCGGATGGAGACTGCCTGGCGTTCCGCATCGCTGACGACGGCGCGTTCCACGCCCGGCTTCTGCGACTGGCTGCTGCGGGCTTTTGCGGGAGTGCTGCTGTCTCCGCGGTTACGGAGCCAGCCCATGATGCCCTGTGGTGCCGGCTTGTCGGAGGACTTTTCCTCAGCCGGCAGGCTGCCTGCTGCCAGCACACCGACGGCCAGTGCGACCAAACTACTGCGTAACATTTCGGCCCCCTCCATGGATCGCCCAGCGTCGCTGTATCAGAACTGTTCGGAATCCTTCCGAACCTGAGAAACGACGATTTTTTCAGGGGAAAACACGGTCTGCGCGCTGCCCCTGGAATCTGTCCTGTGTAGATATTCGGCCGGGTTGCGGGGGCGTAATGAATCAATCGCAGGGCTGTCTGCTCGGGAAAGACAGCAGAAAAACTGTTCGCCAGATATCTTTCGCAGTCGGGAAAGTCTGCCTGGTTTTCCTGTTTTCGCATGTTCACTCGGCCAGTCGATCTGGGGATTTGTGGATGGATTGCCTATGATCCGGCTTCGGCCGTGGCCGACGGGGTTGTGTGTAAGGAATCCCATGGAATCAGCAGGCAAAGGAAGCCGCAGTGGCTCGCAGAAAGACGACTGGCAGGGGTAATGGTGCAGGTGCTGCGGTTGATCCGGAGGCCAGCGTACAGTTTGTTCCGATCAGTGACGAGACTCGACGTCGTTATCTGAATTACGCGCTTTCGGTGATCACATCCCGGGCGTTGCCTGATGTCCGTGACGGGCTGAAGCCGGTGCAGCGGCGAATTCTGTACGTGATGTTTGACCGTCTGCGGCTGACCGCTGACGCAAAAACTCGAAAATGTGCCAAGATCTGCGGCGACACGACGGGTTCGTTTCATCCGCATGGAGAGGTGGCTGTGTACGAGGCGCTGGTCCGCCTTGCTCAGGACTTCACACTGCGTTATCCCCTTGTGGAGGGTCAGGGGAATTTTGGTTCGATCATGGGTTTGCGGGCTGCAGCCAGTCGTTATACGGAGGCGCGTCTGACGCGTCTGTCCGAGAATCTGATGAATGAGCTGCGTTATGATACGGTGGACATGCGGCTGACGTATGACGCCGCGGATCAGGAGCCTGTGATTCTGCCGGCGCGATTCCCTGCTCTGCTGGTCAACGGCTCATCGGGGATTGCGGTTGGGATGGCGACCAGCATGCCGCCTCACAATCTGGCCGAGGTGCTGAAGGCGGCTGTGCATCTGGTGGAAAATCCGGACGCATCGGTGGCTCAGCTGATGCGTTTCGTGAAGGGGCCTGATTTTCCGCTGGGCGGTCGTATCGTCACGGATCGGGCACAATTGCGGGAGATGTATGAAACAGGTCGTGGTTCGATTCGGATTCGCGGCGAGTGGAAGTTTGACGAGGAGGGCCGTCGGCGGATTGAGAATCGGATCATTGTGCATTCGATCCCGTACGGTGCAGCCACGGGTCCGCTGATGACGGAGATTGGTGAATTGATCGCGGCGCGCAGGCTGCCGCAGCTGGAGTCGGTCAACGATGAGACGAATGAGGAGAACGGGCTGCGGATTGCGATCGAGCTGAAGCCGGGGGCCGATGCTGAGGCAGTGATGGCGTATCTGTACAAGCACACATCGCTCGAGCAGAACTTCAGTTACAACGCCACCTGTTTGGTGCCGGGTGAGAATGGCCAGACGGTTCCGCGGGTCCTGAGTCTGAAGGAGTTGCTGCAGTATTTTCTGGACTTCCGATTCATCACGGTGCAGCGTCGGCTGCAGTATCAGCTTGAGCAGTTGCGGCGTCGCATTCACATTCTTGAGGGATTTGCGATCATCTTTGACGGTCTGGACCGGGCCCTGAAGATCATTCGAGCCAGCAGTGGGAAGCGGGATGCGGCGGAAAAGCTGATGGCTGAATTTCCTCTGGACGAACTGCAGACGGACGCCATTCTGGAATTGCAGTTGTATCGGATATCGAAGCTTGAGATCGGGCGGATTCGGGAGGAGCTTGCTGAAAAGCAGGCGGAGGCTGCGCGGATTGAAGCGACGCTGAAGTCGAAGGCGAAAATGTGGAAGCTGATCACAACCGAACTTGAGCAGGTGGCAACGGACTTTGCGGATGGGCGGCGCAGCGAGCTGGGTTCTGCTGAGGAGGTGGTGGAGTATGATCCGCAGGCGTACATAGTGCGGGAAAACACGAATGTTGTGGTGTCGAAGGACGGCTGGATCAAGCGTGTAGGGCAGCTCAGCAGTGTCTCCAGAACTCGCGTGCGTGAGGGCGATGCGGTGCTGACCGTGGTACCTGGCAGTACGCTGGATCACGTTGTCTTTTTCTGTTCGGACGGCATTGCCTACACGCTGCCGATTGAGCAGATTCCTGTGTCATCGGGTTATGGTGAACCGCTGGCGAAGCGGGCGAAGATGCAGGATGGTGTCAGCGTGATGTCTGCGTTGCCGACGGATTGGCGTTTTGTGCCGGAACTGGCGTCGACGGGTGACGGTGTCGGCCTGACTCTGCTGATTGCGACTCGCGGTGGCAACATCATGCGTCTGCCGTTTGAATCCTTCCGCACGGCGTCCACGAAGGCTGGGCGAAAGTACTGTCGACTGGCCAAGGGCGATCAGGTGGTTGCGGTGGAGCTGGTGCGTGAGGCCGAGACGATGTTTATGGCATCGAAGCGGGCGCGTGTGCTGCATTTCCGGATTGACGAGGTGCCTGTGCTGGGTGGTGCGGGTAAGGGTGTTCGCGGGTTGAAGCTGGAGGCCGGGGACGAGGTGCTGGGGATTGTGCAGCTGTCGCGTCCGAGTGACTGTCTGCGTGTACGAAATGACAATGACAGTGTGCTGAGTTTCGGTCAGACGAAGTATCAGGTCAGTTCACGTGGTGGGCGTGGCGTCAAAACGAGTTCGCGGACAAATTTTGTGGAGATTCTCCAGCCGGAGATCCAACTGGTGGACTGGAGTCAGTTTGGGGGCGTGGGGGAGTAGTATTCAGCGGATGTAAACGAATTCGTTGCTGTTCAGCAGGACTCGGCACCACGCCGGCAGTCCGAATTCGCGGCTGAATTGCAGGGCCTGTTGCAGTTCCTGCGGTTCGGGTTCGCGTCCGAGTGTGTGTTTGACGATCCATGCGATGTGAGCCTGCTGGTCCTGAGTGGTTTCGCGGTGAGCGCGTTCTGCCAGTGTGTCGGCCAGTCGAAACACGAGGTCGTTGTTGAGCAGAGCGAGGGCCTGCAGCGGTGTGGTGGTGACCGGGCGACGCTGGGCGGCTGCAGACGGATCGGGGCAGTCGAAGGTATCGAGGAACGGATTGCGGCCTCCACGCGGTACGAACCGGTAGATGGTTCGTCGCCAGCCCGCATTGCCGTCTTCGATCAGAGGGTCATAGAAGTTGCTGCCCTTGAATTTGAAGTGTCGCATATCCCGATAGCCGCGTCCGCCGACCGTGCGATCAAGTACTCCGGCGACAGCCAGCATGGCATCCCGCAGTGACTCGGCTTCAAGGCGTTGTGGAGTTCTGCGGTACAGCAGGCGATTGTCTGCATCGATGGATCGTGCCTCAGGCCGTGGCAGTGATGATTGTTTCCATGTTTCGGAGGTGACGATCAGTCGATGCAGCGGTTTGAGCAGGAATCCGCTGCGCTGGAACTCACCAGCGAGCCAGTCGAGCAGTTCGGGGTGGCTGGGTCGTCCGCCATTGAATCCGAAATCTCCGGGGGTTGGTACGATTCCCTGTCCGAAGTGATAGTGCCAGACGCGGTTGGTCATGACACGGGCGAACAGGTGATTTTCGGGGTGTGTGATCCATGCGGCGAGGGCAATTCGTCGGTCATGATCGGTTGCATTGGGTGGCAGCTGGAAATCGGCGGGGGCCCCGGGGACGGCGCGGAGACCGGCGGGTGCGACGACATCCCCGCGCAGCGAGACGTCTCCGCGTTTCAGCACGTGAGTGATTCCGGGATCGGCGGAAACACAGGTGTAGAGTGAGGTCTGCTGCTGTTCCTGCAGGCTGCGGAGCAGCGAGCGGGCTGACTGCTGCTGCTGTTCAAGTTCCAGCAGGCGGCTGCGCTGTGTCTCTGTCAGGGCGGCGAGGAGTTCTGCTTTGGGCACGCTCTGTGCACCACGGGCGAAGGCTGAGGCTGCGATTTCGTCGGGTGTCAGAGCGCGATCATAAAACTGTACTCGATCGATGCTGCCCTGCAGCAGCCGATTGCCTCCCGGAGGTCCGTGTCGGAGTCCGAAAACGAGCTGTGCGGATCCTGGTGCGTAGATCTGCAGATCACCTGGCCGAAAGGCCGTGCCGTAGGGTTGTCCTTCTCTGTAGCCGATGATGGAACCATCCTGCTGGTAGACGATGGCGACGTGTATGAAGCGGTCCTGTGCTTCGACTTCGTCGATGCCGTTGAATGGTGCGGTTCGTGCGAAGCCGTTACTGCCGGCCATCCAGCGACGTGGTTCGCGTTCTGCGTAAACGATGGCATCGAAGACGCTGCCATCGGTGGTTTGCAGACTGACGGCAGCACCACCACCCTGGTCGTATGTTTTCAGCCGCACCCATGCTTCCAGGGTTTTCTGGCGGATTTCCTGCGGTAGTGGGGGAGTTTCAACGAAGGAGCCTGCGCCATCGAGGTGCAGGCTGCCATCACTGACGGTGGCGGTTCCGCGGGCAGTGCCATGCAGGCTGCCGAGACTATCCTGCAGATCGCCGCTGAATTCCCATGCTGCCATGGGCTGCGGTGGAGTGACTGTGGCGGGCTGTCCCTGCTGTCGTTTTTTCAGGATGGCGGCGATCACCGGGGCCAACAGCTGCTGCTGTTGTTCTGCAGTCGACCGCAGGGTCTGTTCCGTCTGCTGCAGCAGTTGCTGCTGGGCCGAGGAGGGCGGGATCTGCAGGTCGCGCGTGCCATGTCGAACGCCGGCGAGGGCTGCGGCAAAGCTGTAGTATTCACGTGCGGAGATGGGATCAAATTTGTGATCGTGGCAGCGTGCACAATTCACAGTGAGTCCGAGAAATGTCTGTCCGACTGTGCCCACGAGGTCTTCCATTTCATCCTGCGCCATGGACTGTCGCATTTTTTCGCTGGAGGGCAGCGTCGTATTGTGTGCTCCTGCAACAAGAAATCCGGCGGCCGCTGCTGCGTGTGGATCCTGTGGCTGCATAACATCGCCGGCGATCTGCAGTCTGGTGAACTGGTCGTAGGGCAGGTCCTGATTGAAAGCGTCGATCAACCAGTTGCGGTAGGGCCAGGCGTTATCCCTGGGTTCGTCATATTCGAAGCCGTTGCTTTCCCCGAAACGCACAACATCCAGCCAGTGCCGTGCCCAGCGTTCGCCATAGTGCGGTGATGCCAGCATGCGGTCGACGAGTCGTTCCCATGCCTGAGGAGTGTCATCGGCGAGGAAGGCTGCAACTTCTGCGGGTTCGGGTGGCAGTCCCAGCAGGTCGAAGGAGAGTCGACGAATGAGGGTGCGACGATCGGCCTGTGGGGAGCGGTGCAGGCCATGTTCAGAGAGTTGAGCATCGACGAATGCATCGATGGAGTGTTTTGTGGTGGGATTTTCGAGGGGGACAGTCTGCAGTGGCTGAAGTGACCACCAGTCGAGTCCGGCGCGAGTTTCGCTGGAGTACCGATGGGGGTCGATGGGGTCGGTACCCCAGTGAGCGCCATTACGGACCCACAGTGTCAGCATCTGCTGCTGAGCGGCGGTCAGAGGTTTTTCGGGCGGCATTTCACCCTGCAGGACTCGTTGCAGCAGCAGACTGCTGTCTGGCTGATCGGCATTGAATGGGCTGCCGGAATCACCGCCTTTGCGAAATCCGGCAGGAGTTGTCAGATTCAGGCCCCCTTTGGGGTCATCAGTGCCGTGGCAGCCGAGGCAGTTGGCTGCGAGCAGTGGTGCGATCTGCGAATCAAAATCGACCGAGGCAGGAGTTGTGGAATCCTGAGCCGAGGTGGCCGGGAGCGACGGGCTGAGCAGCAGTGTGAGCAGCAGAAGCAACCCAGTGGCTGCAGGAACGCGAGGGATTGCCGGGCGAGACATGGGGGGTTATCCGGGCAGAACCGTGGTGGGTGGTCCGTCTGGCGACGGTGCGGTACAGCATACCACTTTCCGTGCTGTGGAAAACACAGAACGTCCCTGAATGATCGGGAATCGCGTGCGGTTCAGCGCGGTATGCCGTGATAATCACGGTACCAGTCCACGAATCGTCGGACGCCGGTCTGGATGGGAGTATCCGGGCGGAAACCTGTGGCAGCCTGCAGAGCGTGAATGTCGGCGCAGGTCGATTCCACATCTCCGGGCTGCATCGGCAGAAATCTTTTTTCGGCTGTGCGACCGATGGCCTGTTCCAGAGTTTCGATGAGTCGCAGCAGTTGAACCGGCTGATTGTTGCCGATGTTATAGACCCGCCACGGGGCGGCGGTTCCGGAGTTTTCCACGGTTGAGGGATCAGCAGCCTGTGGAATCAGATCGTTGGTGCGAACTACGCCTTCGACAATATCATCGATGTAAGTGAAATCGCGCTGCATGCGACCGTGATTGAAAACGTCGATGGAACGTCCTGCGAGGATAGCTTCCGTGAACAGCCACATAGCCATGTCCGGACGGCCCCAGGGGCCGTAGACGGTGAAGAATCGCAGACCGGTGGTTGGAAGCCCGAAGAGATGGCTGTACGTGTGAGCCATCAGTTCATTGGCCTTTTTGGTTGCGGCATACAGGCTGACCGGATGGTCCACACGATCTTCGACCGAAAACGGCGATTTCCGGTTGGCACCGTAGACTGAGCTGGAAGAGGCGTAAGTGAGGTGAGCGATGCGGTGGTGCCGACAGGCTTCAAGGATATTGACGAAGCCGGTGAGGTTGGAGTCTGCGTAGGCGTGCGGATTGGACAGCGAGTAGCGGACGCCGGCCTGAGCCGCCAGATGGATGACGGAATCGAACTGATGCTGCCGAAACAGTTGTTCCATCCCGTGGCGATCTTCAAGAGCCAGCTTCTGAAAGGAGAAGCCGTTTTTGCCCGAAAGCTGAGCCAGTCGATCAAGTTTCAGTTGTGGCGAGTAGTAGTCATTCAGGTTATCAATGCCGACAACCTGATCACCGCGAGCCAGCAGGGCTGCGGACGTGTGCATGCCGATGAAACCCGCCGCACCGGTGACAAGAATCCGAGCCATGTTCAGATACGCTGCAAGTGATGGAGGAAACGCGGAATTTCGTGTGCCGACCCGGCTGCGAATGTTAGCGAAAACTACCGGGTTTCGGCAGATCAGTTTGCCATGGAACAGAGGTTTTCATGATTACAATGAGAATCCGAGCGGGTTTCGTGGGTTGGCCGGGAGTCGGGCAGAATTTAAGGATTTGTTGAAAAAAGGCGACAGTGTGGCAGCCACTGCAATCCCTCCGGCCGCAGGGCGACTCAGGTTTTCGATCGGCGAATGATGCTGTTACGCACGGCCTGAATCTGCTGATTCAGGGTGGTGCTGGACCATTTCAAGGGTACTGAAATGCGTTTCAGAATCGCGCGCTCTTCGCGGGTCATCCGACCATCGACAAACGCAACACGAATCAGATCCTGCAGGAAGAGTTCCAGTTGAGTGGTTGAGGGTGGCTGCTGCAGGGCGGTTTCGGACAGCGTGAGCGCCTGATCGAAGCGTACATCTGTCAGGCTCAGCCGGCTGGCCAGTTCCCTGAGAAACCGCTGTTCGGCTTCCACCAGTTGTCCGTCGGCCTGCAGCATGGCGGCTGTGCAGGCGATGATCTGTTCCGGAGCCATCGTGGTCGACTGCCATGCGGAATTCTGCTGCCATGCGGGCAGGTGTGGTGGAGTATGATCCGGGTCGACATCCGGAGCCGCGAGTGTGGTTGGTTTTGTGATGGTGCGATCGAGCTGGGGTGGAGTCTGCCAGAGGCTCTGTGGGGCGACCGATTCGAGGACCCAGTCGTAACTGCCGTCATTGAGCGATTTCCCGCACCAGCGGCAGTTGCCAGTGGCTGCGATATCAATCGGGGCGGCGCAGGCACGACAGCTGTATGTGTGGAAGGTGTCTTCAAGTTTTGACAGTGCTCCGCGTCGCCGCACCAGAGTCAGTTCGTGCGGAAACAGCATTTGTCGGCTGAGCAGGTGTGGTCTGGAGCGGTCTCCGCAGGCACGAGTGCCGGACCAGCGCAGCAGGACCACCACGCGGTCTTCGTCGCTTTCCTGAACTGCCGGCAGGCAGCGCAGCAGTTGCACGGAGCCGACTGCCGGCAGTTTCCAGAAGCCATTGTTTGCGACCTGCCACGGTTGCGGAAATCCGGCGCTGTTCGACCAGAGTACCGGCAGTGACAGCTGCGGGTCCTGGAAGTACAGTGACAGCAGGCAGCGCCAGAACACGACGGATGTCCGATCTTCAATCTGTGCGAGGCTGAGTGCAGGATCGCGCTGCTGCAACTGGTCCCAGCCGGGAATCTGAGCTGCCGATTCGGTCACGATCCATTCGCTGTCCTGAGTGATTTCGCACAGCACCCAGTCGTCGTAACCCGCATGCACGAAGGACTGACAGTGGGGGCACTGATTGCTGTCAGTGATTACAAGTTGCGCACCACAGTGGGGACACTGACCTGTGAGCAGTGACCGCTGCAGGGATGTCAGAGCTCCGCGACGTCTGACAAATGTCCAGACTTCGGAGAAGGATTTTCGTGGAACATTCCATGCGGATTTGTGCATCTGATCCAGCGGTTCTTCCCGGATCAGTGCTGACGCGGTGAACTGCACGTGAATGGTATCAAATGGCGGGTCTGTGCTGATCGCCACGATGCGGGCGTCGATCACGTCCAACTGGTCAATGCGATGATGCACCTGTTCGGCCTGCTGCATTTTCAGGTACAGCTGAAAACGGGCGTGCACGGCATCGGACAGCATGGCGCGGCAGTCCGCCAGATTGTGCAGTGCCCAGCACTTCTGAATCAGAGCGAACGCCTGCGAGCAGCGGTCGAGGAACTGCTGTTCGGAGAACAGCGGGTCTGCCTGCTGCACTTCGAGCAGCAGCGATTCTCGTCGTTTGCGATTCTGACGTTTCAGTCCGGCACGAACTTCCCGCGTTACTGTCGGAGCCTGTGCGGACTGCCACAACTCGAAGAGCTTGAAGCCGAGGACAGCCATGATTACGAAAGCGAACAGCACCATTTCGAGCCGACTGAGCGGGCGTGCTGAATGGCTGCCAGAGTCACTGTGGTAGAAGTCGTCAACGCCCCCCGATGAGCCACCGAACCCGCCGCCATCGCTGCCACCACCACTGCTGCCGAAATTTCCGCCACCACCGGCCTGCATAATCAGGAGCAGCAGCGTGATCAGAGTGTGAGTCATCAGGTTGAGCCTGTGAAAATTGTGTCGTCCGGGCGGTCTATCCCCCGATTTCACTCAGAATTCTGCTGAGAATCAAGTGTGCAAACGCAGGTGCCGACACCTGGGTTCGGTCCGCCCTACCCTGCACGCTCGCAGCGAACCTGAATGTGGCTGCGCTGTTCTTCGAGTGGCGTCGGGAAGTCAGATCTTGAATGTACCCCGCGACTTTCCCGCCGTTCCAGTGCTGCAGCCGCCATCGCGCGACCCACCAGCATCATGTTCTGCAGTTCCCAGCCCGATTGCTCGGTCAGCACGCGACGGCAGACGTAGCCTGACCAGAAGTCGAGCTGACTGCAGGCGGCCGCCAGGTCCTGCTCATTCCGAACTATCCCGACGCTGCGCCCCATCAGACTCCGCAGAGAATTGCGAATGTCGGCGATGTCCAGTTGCTGCTGTTCATCAGGATCCCGTCGCTCGGGCTGCCAATCGATTGCGGGAACCGCGAAGTTGTCGGGAAGTCCCAGCGCGGCGTTCGAAGCATTGACACCGCAGCGAAGCCCGAACACGACTCCCTCCAGCAGACTGTTGCTGGCCAGCCGATTGGCTCCGTGCAGTCCCGTGGAAGTGACTTCGCCGGCCGCCCACAGATTCTGCAGCGAAGTGCGACCATCGAGATCCGTAATGACTCCGCCGATCATATAGTGCGCACCCGGTCGAACCGGCACGCGATCGCGAGTGAGGTCGAGTCCGAAATCCGCGCAGACTCGTCCGATATGCGGAAACCTCTGCCGCACTTTTTCAGCACCGATGGACGAGAGGTCGAGGTAGACGCAGGGGTGCTGAGTGCGAGCCATCTGGGCGGTAATCGCCTGGCTGACAACGTCCCGCGGAGCCAGTTCTCCGGCCGCATCATAGTCGGCCATGAAGCGGTGTCCGTGGCAATCGACCAGGTGTGCGCCCTCACCGCGGACTGCTTCGGTGATCAGGTGTCGCGAACTGCCGGCGATATACAGAACCGTGGGATGGAACTGCATAAACTCCATGTCACGCACCACACAGCCGGCACGCATTGCGGCCGCATGACCATCAGCTGTCGCGATCTGCGGATTTGTGGTTTCCCGATACAGGGCCCCCGCTCCGCCCGTGCACAGAATTGTCTGCTTGGCCCAGATGAAAGTACGCCCGTGGTTCTGGTTCCAGACCAGTGCTCCGCGGCAGGACTGTCCGAGCGTCAGCAGGTCCAGCGTAAAGGTTTTCGGCCAGAAGTCGATGTGCGACTTCGACAGCGCGAGCTGGTTCATGGCACGCATGACTTCAAGCCCCGTGGCGTCGCCCAGCGCGTGGGCCACGCGGGCATGACTGTGGCCACCCTCCAGCGTCAGCGCCAGCTCGCCGTCCACCTTGTCAAACTGAGCACCGAACTGAGCCAGCTCAAGAATTCGCTGAGGAGCTTCACGCACCACCAGATCCACCACGTCGGCATGGCATAGTCCCTTGCCGGCTGCCAGAGTGTCCGACATGTGGCTGGCGTAGTCGTCCAGCGGGTCCAGTGCACCGGCAATGCCGCCCTGAGCGTAAGCGCTGTTGGAGTGCTGCAGTGAGTCCTTGGTGATGACAATGACACGCAGCGACGGGTCCACGGCGAGGGCAGCGCGAATGCCGGCGATCCCGCCGCCGATGATCAGCACATCCGTAAACAGGTGCGGTACGCGACCGGGGTGTGCCGGCACCAGATAGCGATTCTGCAGTGGAATTGTGAGCTGTCTGTGTTGCATGCCTGTTTTCCTTCAACCCAGCCACTGCTGCATGGGCAGCAGGTCATCCCAGCAGCGTTCAGCCGCGAGGCGGGCCACGGCAAATGCCGGTGCGCAGACACTGACGTTGCTGACAAACATCTCAGACAGATTCAGCACTTCAGCCACTCGGGGATCCCCCATTTCGTCCAGCACCCTGGCGGCCAGCCACGAGCCACTGCCGCTGATCAGCACGCGGATTCCCTGCGACTGGTCCGGATGCCCTGCGGCAAGGGAATCCAGGCGGGCGGCAATCGCCTGCTGCAGCAACTGAATCTGCTGTTCCACGAGCCACTCAGCGGCGGCCGTCAACTGATCCGCAGAAAGATCGGATTCGTCACAGCAAAACTGGTGAGCGAGGCGATTCCGAGCGGCTAGCCGGGTGGCCGGTCGCCCGTCAGCCGTATCCAGTGATTCCGGTTCTTCCAGCAACCCACCTGTCAGCAGGTGGGCATCCTGGATTGTGGCGAACATTTCAGCGGCGATGGGAATCCACTGCGGCTCGGAAGAGTCCAGCAGTTGCAGTGGCAGATGTCGCACGAGTGCGCATACGGGTGTGCGGCGTGCACCGGTATACAGCAGTTCGCCGGTTGCCAGTCGATGCAGGTCGTTGAGGCCTGCTGGTATCGGCAGGCCAGCGGAAAGTGGTACGAGGTCGGTCGTGGTGGAACCGAGATCGATGAGCAGTGCCGGTCCAGCAGGAACCGCGCGAGCTGCCCAGGTGGCCAGAGCATGCCAGTTGGCCGCCGCCACCAGTTCGGGCAGATCAACAGCGTCTTCAGCACTGGCGAATTCTCCCGAAGTCAGCCAGACTCGTACCGGCGTCTCCGGAAATACGGCGGTGACGGTTTCGATGATCCGGCGTACTCCCTCAGATCGTGTGGCGAAACAGTCTGCCAGTTCGGCCGTCATTGTCAGTGCAACCAGCCCGGGGCGAACCGAGCGCAGCAGTTGCAGCGAACGCAACCTGTCGCCCAGCAGTTGTGGGGACTTCCAGATGGCAAACGGCAGTTGCTCCGACTGACCGTCTGAGGTGGCCGCTTTGATGTTGGCTCCGCCGATGTCCAGTCCCAGTACCTGCACGGTGGTTTTCGCTCGTAGTGAGAGGGGAAGCAGTCAAACGCCGTGAGCAGTCTACTGTGCGCAGGCTGCCTGCTCCAGGCAGTCGAACAGAAGCCGGAAAGCAGGCCAGCAAATTCTGCAGATTGGAGATGTGTGAGGGATGAGTCGGAACGGGACAGGCAGAAACTGCCGGTGCGAACAGCTGTTTTTGCGGGCTGGCTGCGGCTATGGCGTGAGTGGCGGAGGAATATTCCAATTGGGCAGGTTTTGCGGGCAACGCAGATGTTAGAACCCGGCGATACGGCCGATAGACGAAAGGTGCTGCAGACTGCCGGGGTGCGCGCCGCGGTGGATGCGGTGGTCTCGGGCAGGAATGTCCGGGCTGCGGTTTTGTCCTCGGCGTCAGGACTTCAACGGAATACAGAGCGACATCATGCGTGGACTTCAGCCTCTGACTGCCTTCCTGTGTGTCTGTCTGATCGTCTGCCGGGCTGTTCCGGCGAGAGCAGATCAGATTCCGTGGCAGACCGACGTTGAGGCCGCACTGCGGGAAGCGTCGCAGTCGGGTCAGCCGGTGCTGATGCAGTTCACGGCATCGTGGTGTTCCTATTGCAAGCGGATGGAAAAGGTAACGTGGACGGATCCCGAACTGGCTGATCGTGTCGCGAAGGATTTCGTGGCTGTGCTTGTGGACGCCGACGAGCATAAGGATCTGCTGCAGGATCTGGAGATCAGGGGACTGCCCACAGTTCTGGTGGTGTCTCCGAAGCTGGAGGTGATTCACAGGATTTCGGGATTTCAGACGGCCGAGGCGATGCAGGCGCATCTGGATCGTGCGGAGCGTCAGAATGCTGCGCGAGCGAGTCAGTCGCGGGCGGCGCGTTCTGCGCCGTCTGCGGCGTCCGGGCGCACGCCTCCGGCGGCTGCGACAGCGGGGCGGACTCCGCCTGCCGGCAGTCGGACGCCTTCGGCTGCAGCGACCGCCAAACGCGCGGCACCTGATATGGCTCGAACTGCAAGGCCACCGGCAGCAAAGCAGCCGGCTGCGAAGCCACCGGCTGCACGCCCGGCATCACGTGACACTCAACTGCCAGTGAAGTCCATCAGCCGCCAGGGCACGAAGGGTAGTGATGAGGAATTGCCGGAGTTTCCGGTGGAGCCTGAAGAGTATTCTGCGGCGCGAGATCGGCGGAGCGGGCGAGCGACTGAGCGTGAGTCGACCGGGATCGTGGAGCCGGAATCGTTCCGTGACTCGTCCGCAGGTCGACGCAGTGGCACCGCTGGAGCACCTTCGGACACGGCGGCGTATCCGGATGACTGGAGTGACACGGAGTCACCGGATGTCGTGCATCGCAGTGCTCCTGTCAATCCGCCGGCTGCGACAGCGAAACCGCAGCGAAAGTCTGTCGGTTCGGCTGACTCCCCCGCTTCGGTTCGCCCCGGCACAGCGGCAGCGCAGGCCCCGCTGCAACCGGCTTTTGGTGGCAACTCTCTGGTGAGTGCTCGGGACGCGCGGGCTGTGGTGGCCGGCAGTTCGAGGCATCAACTGAAGTGGAAGGGGCAGTTGCTGTATTTTGCGACTGCCGAAGAGCTGGAGATGTTTTCAGCGAATCCTCAGCGTTACTGGCCGATGCTGGACGGTGACTGTGCATTGAAGCTGCTGCAGGCGAATCGTCGCGTGCAGGGTGATCTGGAACATGCGGCATTGTTCCGTGGTCGGGTCTGGGTATTTTCGACTGCCGAGGAGATGCGGGAGTTTGTGGCGTCTCCGGCGGACGTGGCGGATGAAGTGCAGGCGCTACTGGAGCAGTGAGTGTGGGCGTGCGTGTGCTGTGTGTTGTCGAAAGGCAACATTTCGGCAGATTGTGCACGGGATGCTGGAATCTCGGCTGACCCCATGGAATTTCTGTTGCATGGGTGGCGGTAGTTTATAGCGTAATGAAGGTGATGAGTATCAGCACCCATAGGCAAAAGGTTTGCGACTGGTGAAAACGATTCTGCTGATGCGGCATGCTGAGGCGGCGGAGGCCGTTTCCGACGAGGCGGACTTTGATCGTCGCCTGACTGCAGCGGGGATATCGATGGCGTGGCAGACGGGGTTGCTGTTGCGGGCTCAGGGGCTGGCTCCGCAGCGAATTCTGGCATCGGCTGCGGTCCGCACAGTGCAAACGGCTTTTCTGGTGCGACAGGCGGTGGCGGGGTTCGCGCGACCTGAAGTTTCGGTGCAGCCGGAATTCGGGCCGGGAGTTCCTGTGCAGCTGCAATCCGGGCTGTATGGAGGATCGGCGGAGTCCTTTGCTGATGCAGCGCGGTACGAGGCTGCACCGGACGAATCCAGTGTGCTGGTGGTGGGGCATAATCCGGGCATGGCCATGCTGATGTGCGGTTGGGGGCTGAGTGTCCTGAGTGTGCCTCCGGCAACGCTGGCAGTGTTTCGTTTTGATGTCAACGACTGGCTGGCGGCCGGTCGTTCGGGGTGTCAGGGGGAGCTGATCTTACTGATCAGAAACGGGCGATTGGATCCGGGTCATGGAAGCCCGGTTGTTGCTGGATAGGCACGGACGCCGACGGACCACAGGTCAACAGGCGGGCGTGATGAGTAACGAAGACTTGCCGGACGCAGCCGGAACGCTGCGGTGTGTTGTGGCCGACGGTGAAGCGGCGGGGGTCTCAGAGCTGCAGTCTGCGATTGCGCTGGGGCTGGTTCCCGGAGTGGGTCCGCGGTTGCTGACGGAGCTGACAGCGGTATTTGGTTCCTGCGCGGCGGTGCTGCAGCAGAGTACGGAGCAGTTGCGTCAGGTTGCGGGTGTGGGGGCCAGAACGGCATCCGGTCTGCAGGATCCGGATTTGCTGGTGCGGGCCCGGCAGATTCTCAGCGAATGCGGGACGGCGGGAATTCGGGTGCTGTTGTCGGGCACGGCCGAGTATCCGCGGCGGCTGCTGGAGATCTGTGATTATCCGCGTGTGTTGTTTCAGCGGGGCGTGCTGTTGCCGCAGGACGAGTTGTCGATAGCGATCGTGGGTTCCCGCCGTTGTACTCCGTATGGCCTGCGGCAGGCTGAGCGTCTGGGGGCTGCCCTGGCGCGGGCGGGTCTGACAGTTGTCAGTGGTCTGGCGCGGGGGATTGACGGGGCGGCGCAACGTGCGGCGCTGCGGGCCGGCGGCAGGACAGTCGCGGTGCTGCCGGCTGGCGTCCAGAACATCTATCCTCCTGAACATGCGGATCTGGCAGCCGAGATTGTGCAGCAGGGCGCGTTACTGAGTGAGATGTCGCATCATCAGCAGTTGCTGCCGGGTTTGTTTCCGCAGCGGAATCGGATTATCAGCGGGCTGTGTCTGGGAGTTGTGGTGATCGAGGCTTCGCGTCGATCAGGTGCATTGTACACGGCAAGGCACGCGATTGAGCAGGGGCGAGATGTGTTTGCGCTGCCGGGGCCGGTGGACAGTCTGGCCAGTGCCGGTTGTCTGGAACTTCTGCGGGACGGCGTGCAGCTGGTGCGGCATGCGGATGACGTGCTGGAAGCGCTGGGGCCGCTGCCGCAGCCTGCGCAGCGCTCACGGAGCGAGACGGTGCACCAGCCGCGCGAGCTGTCACTGAATGCACTGGAGAAGGATGTGCTGAACCGGATAGGTCAGCAGCCATGTGCGGTGGATCAGGTGCTGCGTGGCCGCGAGCAGCAGGCTCCGCAGATTCTGGCGACACTGACGGTTCTGGAAGTGCGGCGACTGATTCGAAGACTGCCGGGGAACCAGGTTGTGCGTTACTGAGTCGGTTTTGATCTGTCCTGTCCTGCCGTGCAGTCCGTGGCACTGTGGTTATGACAGGATTGGCAGGATACTGCCGGAAGCGAACTGCAGTTCGCGGGTGACGATGGATCCGATCAGAGTGGTGCTGGTGCAGTCATGGATTTCGATTTCGGCGAGGGATCCGATGAGGCGGGGATTACCATCGAAGACCACGATGCGATCGCATTCTGTGCGACCGGTCAGTTGCAGAGCCAGACGCTCGGCGGCCGCTGAGGCGTGCTGCAGTTGCTGAGGTTCAGCCAGTCCGGCGTGTTCGAGGACGCCGCGTTCGTGGTGGTGTTCGTGATGGTGTTCAGGTGTGTGTGCTGAAGTCGTTTCAGCCAGTGGCAGCAGTGGGAGTGTACCGGCGGCGTCAGCTGGCAGACCTTCGCGAGCGGCACGGCGGGCTGCGGATTTGCTGGGACCTTCGACGAGGATACCGACTTTTCGGCCGATGAATTCTGCGTTGTCTTCTTCTGAGATGCGGTTCTGCAATTCCAGCATTTCGTTATTGCGTCTTCGTTTGACGTCTTCCGGTACGTCATCGGGGTACAGTTCGTCAGCTTTGGTGCCGGTGCGTGGGCTGTATTTGAAGATGAAGCTGTTTTTGAAGCGGCAGTCACGAATGAGCTGCATGCTTTTTTCGAAGGCTTCGTCGGATTCTCCGCAGAAGCCGACAATGAAGTCACTGGATACGGCGCAGCCCGGAATGATGTCGTTGATGCGTGCCATCATTTCGCGGTAGTCTTCGACGGTGTAGCCGCGTTTCATGCGGCGGAGCACTTCGTTGCAGCCGGACTGAGCCGGAACGTGCAGGTATTTCATGACTTTCGGCAGGTCGCGTACGGCCTGCAGCAGGTCGGTGGTCATGTCTTTGGGAAAACTGGTGATGAAGCGGATCCGCTGGATGCCGCTGATGCTGTGAAGTCTTTCCAGCAGATCTGACAGGCGGATCAGTTTTCCGTTTTCGGTGTATTTGTAGCTGTTGACGGTTTGTCCCAGCAGAGTGATTTCGCGGACACCCTGATCGGCGAGTACCTGTGCTTCCTGCACGATGTGTTCCGGCGGGCGACTTTGTTCGGGGCCTCGAGTTGCCGGTACAACGCAGTAGGTGCAGAACTTGTCACAGCCGATCATGATGCGGACGAAGGCCTGGAACGGTGTGGGCCGCATTTCGGGATCGCGGAGCGGGTCATAGCTTTGGAAGCTGTCGGATACCTGCAGGCGTGAGCCGTCGGATCTGCCGAGGCTGAGTGCGGTGAGGCGTGACTGTTGTTCGCTGCTGCGGGCTTCGCGGATCAGGCGGGGGATTTCGGCAAGCTGCCCGGTGCCGACGACGAGGTCGACGTGGGGGGCTTTCTGGAAGATCAGCTCCTGATCCTTCTGGGCCATGCAGCCGATGACCCCGATGACTTTCTGCGGGCGGTTGCGTTTGCTGTACTTCAGGCGCCCGAGTGCGCTGTAGATTTTGTGTTCTGCGTGTTCGCGAACGCTGCAGGTATTGAACAGGATTGTATCTGCGTCCTTGGGGTTATCTGCCAGCAGGTAACCTTCGCGACGAAGTGCAGCGACAACCAGTTCGCTGTCCAGCATATTCATCTGGCAGCCGACAGTTTCGATGTACAGTCGACCGTTGTGTGGCGGTCGACCGGCGATCGGAGTGGAGTCGGGGAGTTGTTGCTGGGCAGTTTCGGACATTCCGGGTGCAGCGATCTGTGCAGGGGACAGGGGCAGGGGCAGGATTGACGCCTGGGGTCGGTTTGAGATGTCAGACCGACATCAGTTAATTGAAAATGACGGCTCTTTGGGGGGGATGGTGCCGGGCACGAATGCCCGGGCTACCCTTTGTTCATGGCGTCAGGATTGCCCGAGCGTTAGCGTTGCCGCAGCGATACGACTGGTTCAGGACTGAATGCGTTCCATGTAGGACCCGGATTCGGTATCAATTTTGACGCGGTCGCCGTCCTTGATGAAGGCCGGCACCTGAACTTCGACGCCTGTTTCCAGAGTCGCAGCTTTGGTGACGTTGGTGGCTGTGTTGCCACGTGCGGCAGGTTCCGTGTAGGTCACTTTGAGGATGACCTGTTGTGGCGGGATCATGGAAATCAGCTGACCGTTCCAGAACAGCAGACCGACGGTGGCGCCTTCCAGCAGCCACCGCATGTCGTCGGCCACTGCCGCGGCGGGCAGGCTGTGCTGTTCAAAGGTGCTGTTGTCCATGAAGACATAACTGTCGCCATCGCGGTATGAGTACACGCCGTCATTGCGATGCACGTCGGCAGTGTCCAGCGAGTCACCATTGCGGTAGGTCTTCTGGAACATGGTGCCGCGGAGCAGATTTCGCAGTTTGGTGTGGTACAGCGCCTGGCCCTTGCCCGGCTTTACGAAATTGCATTCCAGCATTTCGTAGGGTTCATTGTCGATCTGAACTTTGATGCCTTTTTTGAATTCACCGGCGGGAATGGTGCCCATGTGACACTGACTTCTGCAACAGCTGGAGGAAAGATGAATCAGGCGACGCGCCGCAGGGCCGAATGGGCCGGGCGATGCGTCGGAACCGGCAGGAATGCTATCGAAAGAGCGTGGCGGAGTGAATGGATCTGCGGCAAAAACCGACAAAGTCCTGCCACGGGGATTCGGGTGTGCGGGTTTGCCTGTCACAAACCCGGAAATCCGCAGCCCGCGGATTTTCAAACGTCACGGCGAATCAGTAGGATACACCGGCCGAATTGGCTTGCTTGGCAGATTAAGGACTTGTAAGTCCTTAATTTGACTTCAAGTGCTGGATCGGGTCACCGTACGAAAGCGGTTCGGTTGCGGTTTGGTCGCGGTTTTCCACGTTTTGTTTTCATTTGGGGGGTTTCACGATGTCCACCACAGCTGCTCCGACCGCCACTGGTTTTGCACCGGCGGTCAGTGCGTTTCTGGCCACAGCCTTGCACAAGTCCTATGTCGGGGGGCGTTGGGTTGAAGCGACCGATGGCGGAACTTTTGAGGTGCTTGATCCAGGTTCGGGTACGAAGATTGCCACGGTGACCAGTCTGCAGAAGTCGGATGTGGACCGGGCGGTGGATGCGGCGGTGGATGCGTTTCACAACAGTGGCTGGGCGTCCATGCCGGTGGCGGAGCGAGCGGCGAGGCTGCATCGGATCGCTGACGCAGTGGAGGCGCGGATCCACGAGTTTGCGCAGGTGGAGGCGCTGGACTGTGGTAAGATTTACGCGCAGGCGGTGGGTGACATTCAGAACTTCATTGACACGTTTCGTTATTTTGCGGATCTGTCTCAGGCGGTGAATTATCGTCAGGTGATTGCTGTGAAGAAGCACGAGGCGTGGGTGACTCGTCATCCGTGGGGTGCCTGTGGCTTCATCATTCCGTGGAACTTTCCGTTTCTGCTGGCGGGCTGGGGTTTGGCGCCGGCGCTGGCAGCGGGCAATACGTGTGTGCTGAAGCCTGCCGAGGATACTCCGCTGTCGGCGCTGTATCTGTGCCATGTGGTGCAGCAACTGGATTTGCTGCCGCCGGGTGTGCTGAATGTGGTGACGGGTTATGGTGAGACGGCGGGGGCTGCGGTCTCGCAGAATCCGCGTTTCCGCCGCATGAGTTTCACGGGTTCACCGGAAGTTGGCCGTCTGGTTGCGGAAGCGGCTGGTCGGAATCTGATTCCGGTGAAGTGTGAGCTGGGTGGCAAGGGTGCGGCAGTGGTGTTCAACGACGTGGACATTCCTGAGACGGCGCAGGCGCTGGTGAACGCGATCACGTTCCACACCGGGCAGGTTTGCTGCGATGCGACTCGCTGGCTGATTCAGCGGGACATTTACGACGACTTTGTGGGTGAGTGTGTGAAGCGGATGAAGTCGGTGCAGATCGGCTATCAGTTTGACGGTGGTGCTCAGATGGGTCCTGTTGTGAATGCGAAGCAGCAGGCGCGTGTGCTGGGGTATCTGCAGAAGGGCGTCGCAGACGGAGCGGATCTGGTGCTGGAGGGTGGTGCGGGGGCTGTAGCGGGTCGGAATGGCTTTTATGTCAAGCCGGCACTGCTGGCCGGTTCGCTGAACAACGTGGCGGCGCGTGAGGAGATCTTCGGGCCGGTGGCATTTCTGGCATCATTTGCTTCAGAGGAAGAGGGTGTGCGGCTGGCAAATGACACCGAGTATGGTCTGGGGAACAGTGTGTGGTCGAAGGACCTGCAGCGATGTGCGCGGGTGGCCGAGGCATTCCGTGCCGGCAATGGCTGGATCAATGCTCACAACGTGATTGTTCACGGTGTGCCCTATGGTGGTATTGGCAAGAGTGGGATGGGGGGTGGAGTGGTCAGTCCGGAGACTCTGGATGACTATCTGCGTCCGATTTCGGTTGTTCGTCCGCTGTGAGGATGTGAATTGCCGGCGAGTCCCGGACATTTCGTCCGGGGCCTGCCGTGTCGTTTCGGCAACTGCTGCGGCGTGTTGGTTGTCGTTTTGTGGGTGAGTGTGTCTGGTCCGTTGAGGGTGTGTTGGCTATGCAGACATCTGACGTTGATATCTCATCTTCCCGCGTACTGATTGCGGACGATATTCAGCAGAATCGCGAGTTGCTGGAGGCGTATCTGGCGGACGAGGGGTATGAGATTCTGATGGCTGCAGACGGTCAGCAGACGATTCAGATGGTGGAGCAGCATCAGCCTGATCTGATTCTGCTGGACATTATGATGCCGCGGATGAGTGGTTATGAGGTATGTCGGCAACTGAAGTCCGATCCTGCTCGGCGGATGATTCCGGTGCTGATTGTGACGGCATTGAATGAGCCGAACGATATTGAGAAGGCGGTGCATGCAGGCTGCGATGACTTTCTGTCGAAGCCTGTGAATCGACTGGAGCTGCGGACTCGAGTGCGTTCACTGCTGCGAGTGCGTCATCTGGCAAGTGAGCGTGACCGTTTGCTGGCCTACCTGCAGGAGATGGAGCAACGGGTGCTGCGTGGTGGCGACTGAACAGCGGTGACGGACTCTTGGGCAGGAAGTGCAACAGGCATGTCGGGGACGGAAGATTCGGAGCGTCAGTTTGCGGTGCGAGAATCGCAGGGTCCGGCGGAGGTTGTGCTGAAGGCTCGGCGTGCTCAGCCGTTCTTCGGCCGTCATCCGTGGGTCTTTGCCGGGGCGATCCATCATGTGAATGCCGGCAGTGAGCAGTCGCTGCAGGCTGGCAGTGTGGTACGTCTGGTCAGCGCAGAGGGGCGATTTGTTGCCTGGGGCCTGTACAATGCTCAGAGTCGCATCGTGGTGCGGCTGTATTCGTGGGATCCGCAGGCGGGGCTGGATGCTGCTTTCTGGCAGCAGCGAGTGCGTCAGGCGGTGCAGTTGCGGCGGCAGTTGTTCAATCTGCAGGCGGCGGATTGTGGTTGTCGGCTGATTTTCAGTGAGTCGGACCGGTTATCGGGTCTGACGGTGGATCAGTACGGCAGTTGTCTGCTGGTGCAGTTTACCAGTCTGGCATTGTATCAGCATCGCGAAGCGATCATCGCGGCATTGCAGTCTGAGTGTCAGCCGGCGGGAATCTGGCTGCGTACAGAAAAGGGGATGCGTGAGGCTGAGGGTCTGGAGGTTGTGGATGGTCTGCTGAGCGGGCTGGAGCCGGCGAGTCCGCTGTTTATTTCCGAGCATGGTCTGCAGTTTGGTGTGGACGTGCGGCACGGTCAGAAGACCGGCTGTTATCTGGATCAGCGGGACAATCGCATTGCTGTAGCGCGGTATGCCGGTGGGGCCAGTGTGCTGGACGCATTCTGTTTTTCCGGGGGCTTTGGAATTGCGGCGGCGAAGCTGGGGGGGGCGAAGTCGGTACTGGGGGTGGATTCTTCAGAATCTGCCCTCGTACTGGCCCGCGAGAATGCTCGTCTGAACGGTGTTGCTGAGCGTTGTGAATATCTGAATGAGGATGTTCGTACGGCGCTTGAGGGGATGGTGGATGCAGGTCGGCAGTTTGATCTGGTGGTCCTTGATCCGCCGCGCATGGCCAGAGCTCGCAGTGGCATCGACAGGGCTCTGAACGGTTATCTGCGATTCAACGAGCTGGGTGTTCGGGTTGTGCGTCCGGGCGGAATTCTGGCGACCTGCAGTTGTTCGGGGCTGGTGACGCGAGCTGAATTCATGGAAGTGATTTCCGAAACAGCTCGCCAGTCCGGTCGTGACATTCAGATTCTGGAGCAGCATGGTCAGCCACCGGATCATCCGATTTCGGCGACCTGTCCTGAGTCGGAGTATCTGAAGGTGGTCATCTGCCGGGTGGTGTGACGGAGAGTGCAGTCCTCCGCAGAAAAATGTCTGCTGCGAAGGACTGCACGAGGTTAACGACTGGTCGACGATGATCGACGATGTTCGTCGATCAGTTCACGGCTGGAAATTCGGGTGTTTGGCATCACCGAGTGATTCGAGGTAGGCCAGCAGGTCCAGAATTTCTTCCTTTGTGAAGGTGTTCAGCAGTCCGGACGGCATGGGGGACGTTTTTGACAATTCCCGGGTCTCGATGTCGGACTTCAGCACGGTGACGGTTTCCGGTGCCAGTGGATTTGGTCGCAGCACAAGTTTCTGCTCGGTTTCTTCGACGATGCGTCCAATGACGACCTGTCCGGCTTTGGTTTCCACGGCGGTGTTCATGTACTGTTCGGACAGAACTTTGGAGGGTTCTGTGGAGGACTCCAGCAGGTCCTGGCGTTTGAACCGCGTGGCGACGGCGGTCAGGTCCGGTCCGACGGCCCCGCCTTTGTCACCGTATCTGTGGCAGGCACTGCACTGGGCCTGGTAGAACACGTCGCGACCGCGCTGGAAGCTGCGTCCCCTGCCGACCTGCGGCAGCAGGGGTTGCAGGTCGGCGGTGGTCCATTCCTGGACCAGTTTGCGCGAGCTGAGAGGGGGTGCTGGTTGCTGTGCATGCTGCGCGCTGTAATCGGTGAGCACATCATTCAGTGCAAGGATTTCTTCGCTGGTCAGCGTGAATTTGGCTTCTTCATGCGCATTGGCCATGAAGTTTGCATAACTGGCTCCGTTGTTGAATGGAATGCCGGCATCCATGAACCATTTTGTCACTGAACTGTTGTGAGCAGTGGATGCGTGGCCGTTCCACCATTCGAGGTAGCTGCGACGCAGATCGTTGTTCCAGCCGGTTTTCTGGTTGCGCAGATGGACGATGTAGCTGATCTGTTCCTCCTGCGTTCCGGCGGTCTGCAGCAGAGCGATGGTGCGGGGCACCACCTCCGGAGCATTCATGGCGATCAGGATCCCGGACAGTTCGCGATTGAGATCTGCGCTGGCTGCCGGGTAGAGTGGATTGATGTCTGCCAGCACCAGTGCTGCGGCGTCTTTTGACGGGATTCCGTGTCGAGCGATTGACACCTCAATGACTCGCAGTTTGTCCAGCAGCAGTTGTTCGGACAGTCCTTTGGAGGGGATGGCAGCGAGCGATTTGAGGACTGCCGGCTGGATTTCTGCGGCACCGAGTCGCGCAAGGGCCAGCAGTGCTGTGAAAGCGGCGGCCGGGGATTTTTCGGACAAAGCTCTGGCCTGCCACTCGCTGACGGGGTTGCGTTCGATTGCCATACGGGCAGCGTAGCGGAGGTAGCGATCGGTGCTGTTCAGGTGTGGCCATGCAAAGCTGACGGCTGCGGGGTCAGGTTGAACATTGAAGGATTCCAGTTTGTGTCGCAGTGCCCGGGCCTCACGAGCGGTCTGGTCAGCCAGTTTTTCTGCGGGCAGGGGTACCGCTTTTTCAGGGCCCTGCCATGAGACGCGAAACAGGCTGGCCTGAGTACCGCGGCCACCGATTGTGAAGTACAGAGCGCCGTCGTCTCCGATTACGGCGTCGGTCAGATTCAGCGGCATGCGGGGTCCTTTGCCGCGCAGCGATTTCGGGGCCACAAAGTTTTCGAAACTGCCGGTGTAACTGGCACCGTCGGGACGCAGGTGGACGGCAATCAGGCGACCGTAGGTCCAGTCACAGATGTAGAAGGCCTGCTGATATCGGGCAGGAAAAGCTGCTCCCGTACCGAAGGTGACTCCGGTGGGGCAACCGATTCCGATGGTTGTGGTCTGCGGCAGACCATCGGGGTAGTATTGTGGCCATTTGGCGGTGCCTTCGCGAAAGCCATTATCGCCACCTCGAACGGAATGGAAGACGTGAACCGGTCGATACCAGGGGGTGCCCCAGTCCCATTCCATGTCGCTGTCCCAGCCGAACAGCTCACCGTCGGCATTGAAGGCGATGTCGTAGGTGTTGCGCTGGCCTGAGGAGAACAGTTCGATATTGCGACCATCGAGGTCCATGCGGGCGATGTAGCCTCCGGGAGGTTTGGCTCCGGCACCGAATCCATTTCCGTCTTCCATTCGCGGCAGCGCGAGGTCATCGGCGTAATTGCGATGGGGCGAGGACTCGGTGAGGTCCTGGGGCAGGCCGGTGAAGTTTCCGCAGACGGCATACAGCATGTTGTCCGGTCCGAGTGCGAGGCCGTGTGAACCGTGTTCGCCGCCGCCTCCACGCCACTCACGCAGAAATTCGACGTCATCATAGCTGTCATTGCCTTTCGTATCGCGGCAGCGGTAGAGTGCGAATCCGCGACTGCCTGCACCACTGATGTAGAGGGCATTGTTGATAAACAGCATTCCCATGGTTTCGCTGACGGGAATGTTCAGAAGTTCCTGTTTGACGACTTTGCCGTCCTGCAGCGTCACTCTGGTGATGGGCTGTCCGTTCTGGCCTCCCAGCAGCAGTCGACCTTTGGGATCTTTGGCCATGCAGATCCACGACCCATTGACTGAGGCGTCGGCCTGCAGCACGTGTTCGATGGTGAAGCCGGGAAGTGTGTCGAGGAATTCGGCGGGCTGAGAATAATCGAGCGGTTTGGAGCCATCAGCTGGGCAGTAATGCGCCTTGACGATGACCAGCTCCTGTCCGGCGGGTGCCGCGATTTCCAGTTGTCCGCCTTCGTTGACCTCACCTGTCTGCTCTTTGTCACCAATCCGGTATTTGACCTGCAGCTTCTTCGGGACACCGGGTGCGGTGTCTCCGAAGGTTTCGTTTGTGGCACTGATGGTCAGTTTGTTATCGCTGACAGCAGCGGCGACTTTGGCGGTGACATCCGTTTTATCCGCAGCGGAGGTGGCAGCCGGGAACAGGCTGAATGTGAGGGCGGTCAGCAGCAGTGCTGCGCTGACCCGGAGAGGCGTGCGTTTCATGCGGTTGAGATCTTTGGAGGGTGTGGGTGGAGGAAGGACAATGAGCACGGATCGAGAAGATAACCAAATTGTCAACGGAAAGCGAAGGCTGATTTCTGTTGCAGGCGGGGGGCTTGTGTTTGCAGCCGTGGCGGTGCGTTACGGTTCGGCGGTGGGTGAGACGACGTTGTCGTCAATGTTTCTGTCGATGAGCATGAAGAACGGATCCACGGCAACGGTATCGGGAATCTCCGTGGTTTCGAATACGACGGTGTTCCGGCCGGACCTGAGGCGGTGCATCTGCCGATACAGAGCCGCACCATATTTGCGGTGATCGTCAACGGCAGCAAACGCTCCGATTTCAATGTCCTGTTCGAAGGGGACTTCCCGTTCGACGCCTTTTTCATCGGATTCCAGTTTCCGGCATTCGATTTCCAGCGTGATCTGTTGTCGCCCGGCGGGCAGTTGTCTGATGTCGGAGCGTGTAATTTTATTTGAGAACAGGATGATGCGGTTGAAGAGATCATCGAGGATGGCGTGATGTTCGGCGGGCGTTTCTGCTTTGAATTCGTTGATCAGGTCAGTTGAGGTGGCATACGGTGGACCCTTGCCTCCGAATTTTTTCAGCAATCTTCTGAGTGCGGCATTGATTTTTTCCTCGCCTATCAGTTGTCTGAGGTGGTACATCACGAGGCTGCCTTTGTGGTAGCACAGGTAACTCTGATCGGGCCTGACTCGGCTGAGGGGGTGTTCATTTCTGGTGTCCAGAGCGCGGCCTGCGAGGTAGTTGTGGTGAGCGACTCTCAGGTGTCGCCGTACCATTTCCGAGCCGAATTCACGTTCCAGGACCATCATGGCTGTGTACTCAGCCAGTGTTTCCGAGAGCATTTTTGCGCCTTCCATATTGGCGCCTATGACCTGATAGGCCCACCACTGATGGGCGACTTCGTGTGCCACGATGAAAAAGGCTTTTTCAAACGCACCGGGCGATCGAATGTCTGTAATGAAGCCCCCTGCTTCTGAGTATGGCATGGTGCCGGGAAATGCCATGGCAGCAATGTGATTCTCGTACCGCGGGAATTCGACGATGCGTGCGAAACTGAATTGATACGGTCCGAAATTCTGAATTCCGTAATTCAGTGCACTGTGCAGTCCGTGCATCATGCTGGGAACATTCCACTTGTGATCGGGGTGGTACCAGACCTCCGTTGTGATACCGTTACACTGATCGCGGGCCACCCTGAGTCTTGCCGACAGCACCATGGGGGCTTTGGGCGTTGGTGGATCCAGCCGATAGTGGAAGTACTGTCGATTCTGCTGATTCCATGAACGCAGCAGTGTCCCCGGGGCAATTGCAACGTGGTCACTTTCGGTGCTGATAATGGTTTCCATGGTGACCAGATCGCTGTCCGTGGAATTTTTGTGATTTCTGCGAGCCGTGAGATTGTCCGGGTCGAGTGGCGGGGACGGTCTGAGTTGCGGCAGACCGCGTTTACTGCGTTCCTGTTCATCCTGCAGTTCGCGGTCTGCCTCGTAACCGATGGTGGGACTGAAGTGAGTGAGCGTGAGGCCATTCTGCACGAGGTTGCGGAATTCAAGGTCAAGTTCAAGCGCAGGGGCATCATAGCTGGAGGTACAGTGCATACGGATGCTGTCACCCGGCAGCAGTGGCGGTTCAATGCGGTACACCTGAGCCCGCAGTGCGGGCAGATCGAGCAGCAGGTGTGCCTGTTCGAGACGGACTGAGTGCTGCAGGCCTGACGGCAGGTTGACCAGAACTCTGCCTGGGGTGCGGCATTCCTGTTCTGCAGTGTCTGAGTGGAGCGAATCCTGACAGAGCGTTCTTTGGGGAACAGGTCGACCTCATACCGCAAATCCGTGATGCGGGGGTGAGGTTTGTTTTCAAAACGGGTTCGGAAGCGGGTTTCGTAGTCAGCCGCGGCGTCTGTCGGGTCGTTATTCGGATCCCAGTGGTTCGTCACAGCGGTGTGCAGCCAGACTCCGTACAGCGTGGTTGTACCGCAGATGACCGCTGCGGCCACTGCTGTGCGACCGCGCAGTCGGCGGCGGGCTTCGCGCAACCGAGTCATAATCGCTGTGTCGTTTCCCCGCTGCCAGAGGAGACTCATCAGGAGGCAGAGCACAGCGCAAAGGAGCAGGCTCCAGATGCTGAATGCGAGCAGTCCCCCGGCATAGGGTGCGAACCCGTAGAAGTCCGAGTAAATCAGGGATGGCTGATGAAGAATTGAAATCAGCCCGCGATTGGTGGCCAGTTGACTGATAAAGTACGGTGAAATGATTTCGTTACCGAGACACAGCATGTAGCCGCAGACTCGGCTGGAGGTGCAGATCTGGACAGTGAAAACCAGCACGGCCACGACAAACAATCGCAGCAATTCCACACCCAGCAGGCTGACAACATAAACTTCCGGTTGCAGATCGGTAAAGCCTCGGATCAACTGGCTGAAGACGCCCATGACGGCCCCGGTGGTCAGCATCATGGCGACAGCCAGTGTCATTGCGAGCAGTCGTCCGCAGCAGAACAGCCAGTCCGGGTGCGGCAGAGTGCTGATGATTTCATGAATCCGGCAATCACGTTCCCGATGCACCAGCATACCGGCTGCAACGACGATGAAAATCAGTGTGGGGAAACGGCATCGTTCCGCGATGACTTCCACAACAGCCGAGGTGACTGGAAGGGACTGCTGGCCATAGCCAGTTTCATATCGAAGCAGTGGGAAGGCGAGGGTCCACAGGACGAAGCCTGAGATGATAATGAACAGTGGGCCACTGACTGCACTGCGGAATTCAAATCGGGTCAGGTTCAGGAGTTGCCGAGCGCGGTTCAGGAATGCGGGAGTCGCCGAGTGGGTGAGGGCAAAAGAACGGAGGTCGTGTCCGGGCACTGGGCGGTGAGTTTCGACCGCGAGTCGGTTTCGACGGGGGGTAAGCTGGAAACGTCGGCAGCCGACGGCCAGAATCAGTGCGGAAATGCTCAGCCAGAGTACTCGATTCCAGAGCAGGTAACCAACCAGTGTGACATACTCTGTCTGAAGCTTTGCACCCGTCAGGTACTTTGTCTGCTGAAATACTGCGATGCTGCCGAACGGATCAAGCATTGCAGCCAGTAGCTCGTGGTCATAAATACGGAGCAGATCAGTGCCCAGATCAGTGCCGAACCAGAGTGTTGCAAGCAGGATTTGTACTGACACAGCATTTGGAATTCGCAGACTGATGACGAATGCAATGGTGGCAGGCAACAGTGCGTTTGGCACTGCGATGGCTGCCAGACCGAGCAGATGGGCAGGCCAGCAGATGGGCACGAACTGTGCTGGATCATTCCAGGGCATGACGCTGCCGATCAGAATACCGGCGGAGATTCCGCACAGAGGGATCAGTGCGATGATTGTGGAGGCTGTGAATCTGCCGAGCAGCCAGCCAAAGCGACTGACCGATGTCGTGAAGATGATTTCCGACATCTGGTACGTGTGGTCCCGGGTGGCGGCGGCAATCGGGAATGAGGCGAAGATCAGGAAACCGGCGGCACTTAAGTACTGATACCATGACTGCACAGTGAGAGCCGTATTGCGAATCTGAATTCCGCCAGTCCCGCTGAAGCGAATCAACTGCGTGGCCATGCTGAGGAACAGGATTCCGGTTGTTGTCAGCAGCAGCGAGTAAAGCAGCCGGCTGCGAAGCCAGAAGCACAGTTCGAACCAGAATACTGCTCTGAACATATTCGTGGGCTGCTTGACAGGTGGTGACTGTTTCAGGCTGTCTGCGGGATCCGTGAAAAGAAGAAGGACTCAAGGTCCGGATCACAGGATTCAAAGCCGGTGTCAGGCTGTGCGTCGGCAAAAATGCAGATCTGCGTGCTGCCCGGCATCAATCTGGTGGAGATCACCTGGAACCGGCTCTGGTAATTGGGTAATGCGTCCATTGGGACCAGTTTTTTCCAGATTTGGCCCTGCAGAGAATCGATCGCAGCGGAGGTTGAGCCGGAATAAAGAACGCGCCCTTCGTGGATGATGGCCATGCATGGGCACAGTTGCTGCACATCCTGAATGATATGAGTGGAAAGAATCACGACGGCCTGCTGAGCGGTGGAGTACAGCAAATCGCAGAAACGATTACGTTCACCGGGGTCCAGTCCCGCAGTGGGTTCATCAATGATCAGCAGTCGGGGATTTCCCAGCAGTGCCTGTGCGATTCCGAACCTGCGTTTCATGCCTCCGGAAAATGTCTCAACGGCGTGGCTGCGAAATTGATACAGATTTACGTGGCAGAGCATTGCGTTGACAGATTCCCGTCGGGCCCTGGAGTCGGTGCAGCCTTTCAGCATGGCAATATGATCAAGCAGAGCAAACGCGGATGTTCGGGGGTAGACACCGAATTCCTGAGGCAGGTAGCCGAGCAGGCTGCGGATACATGACTTCTGCCGGATAACATCGATACCGTCGAAGTGAACGGAGCCGGAGTCCGGATCCTGCAGCGTGGCGATTGTTCGCATCAGTGTGGACTTTCCGGCGCCGTTTGGTCCAAGCAGACCATACAGGCCGGGCGAGATCGACAGGCTGACCTGATCCAGTGCCCGCTTACCCCCTGGCCAGGTTTTGCAGAGATTTTCTATGCGGAGGACCATTCCGCGGCGATTCCTGGTGGTGTTCTGCCGAGCATCTGTGTGGTGGAAATCTTAAATGTCCGTCTGAGTAAATCAAACGGAAATGGTTTATGATTTACCTGATTGCCGTGGCGTTCAGCAGAAAGCCTGTTTGTTCCTGTCGCAGTTGCTGCCGTGTGGAAATCTGCCGTTCGCGGCGCTGCCACCAGCGCAGCGGATCAGGTTCCGTGATGCGAATGTGAAAGTCTGTATCGTTGGGTATGTCCTGCAGTATGGCTTCGATGATGGCTGCCTGAAATCGATCCTCGGGCACCAGCGGGCTGCTGGTGGCTGCCAATGACAGACGGTCCAGGCTCAGGGGTTGCCAGCCATTGACCACAGCAGGGCTGAGCCACGGCTGCAGGGAGTCGGGCAGGCGGTGGGCGTGGTCGCGGCGAATCCACAGTTGCCATGATTCAGGTCGGCTGGAATACAGTTGCCACGAGGGCCAGTTGTCAGCAAGTCCGAACAATCCGGACAGGGCGAACAGCCAGTGCAGTGCGGCCGGCAGCGAACAGCGAAGTGCTGCTGAAATACCGCGGACATTGAAGGTCCACCGGGGAGCCGTCAATGCCAGCAGCGGAGACAGCAGCAGCAGTTGCAGGTTCCAGATCAGTACAGCGGGGTGATGCCCCAGTCCAAATGGCCCCAGTGCTGCGAGCAGTGACAGGTGCATGACGGCTGCAGCCGCGGCTGCCAATTGCGGAAGTCGGCCGGCAAACAGGAGTGCCAGACCCGCCAGAATTTCGGCCACGCAGGCGAGATGACAGCACAGCCGAACTGTGGCGGGGTCTGCATCGGGCCGCCCGGCGAACAGCAGCAGTTGTCGCACAATCAATCCCACAGGGCCCACTTCCGGGGCCAGTGAAAAACGCGACAGTCCGGAGCACACATACAGTGCTGCGATAACCGCGCGCAGATTACTGGTCGGCAGCGGCAGCAGGGTCAGCAGCAGCGTGAGTATGAACAGCCAGTGCCATGCCTGCAGGCACTGCAGGCTGCACAGTACCGGCAGTGCTGCAGCCAGCAGTGTGAGCAGGACAATTCGTTTCTGCAGGCGGGACCGGGGAGTGGCGTTGAGGGTCAGCAGGAGACAACCGGCAGCCAGTGGGATTGAGGCTGCGGGGATCAGTTGCGGTCGCAGGTGCAGGGACAGCAGGGGGACGAGGGGAAAGCTGCCGGGGATCAGCCAGAGCTTCCATGTGGCTGCCATCAGCAGCAGTTGAAAGCCGGCCGCCAGTCGCAGTGTCAGAAGTGCCACCTGGGGCTGCGACAGTGATTGCAGCCAGCTGCGAGGTGTCATGCTGACCACCTGCGGAGCAGGCTGGTGGCCTGCAGCGAGAATTCGTTTTTATCAAGCAGCTCGTCGGCCCATGCTGGTCGCTGTGTGCCGGCGAAACCGGTGATTGCCGCAATTCGTATGATCTTCTCGGCGGCTCTTTCGGTGAGTCCTGCCGGCAGATGTTCCTGGCCGTCAAGATCGACGAACAGCAGTTCAGGAGGTGTTGCGGCAGCGGTTTGCATCAACAGCGCTGCCAGCACTTCGCTGCTGCCGGATTCCGCCTGAACTCCGGCCGCATTGAGCACGGCCTGCAGTGTTGTGCGGAGCGGGACGTCGGCGGACATTACAAAGGCGCGTACTGCCCTGCTCTGCCCGGTGCGTGCCGCCGTTGTCGCAGACTCCACTGCCCCTGCATGCAGAGCGAACACTTCTTCGGCAGCGGCGATCGGAGACAGAGGCGGGTTCTGCCTCAGAAACTCCTGCAGTTCGTGCATGATGCGAGCTTCAGCGGATCCGAGTTCAGTGCGACAGGCTGCGGGCCACACGTCGTGTGTACGACCATCCGAGATGCACCACGCCGAACTGCAGCACAGCACTCGACTGAAGATCATGCGGCCAATCAGGCGGCTGACGTCCGACGGTGCATACTGATCCGAGTACTCGCGCAGCACGACAGCCAGGTCCGGTGGCTGAGCAGCAAAGAGAGACGAGTCCAGTGCTTCCTGAATGGTTCTGAAACTTCCGGCAATACCCCGTGGCAACGTCCCGGAAAGCCATCGCCGCAGTCCGCTGAACACCGCGGACTGCGGTCCGATGACTGCCACAATCGGAAATCTCGCGATGGCCGTATTCATGCGAATCAGTCTGGAATCGGAGCCTGCAGCAGTGTCAGTGCCGCAGCTTTGATGCGATCGACCGCCGACTGTGGCACACCGGACAACAGAGGCAGATGTCTGCCGGTTTCGGCGATTCCGGCGAGTGAGACAGCTTCGTGCAGCACACGAATCGGATTGATGTCATTTCGCAGGTCTTCCAGCGGTCTGAACGTCTGGCGGATGGTTTCGGCCAGTTTCAGGTCACCTGCAGTGATGGCGTGCAGCATACGCTGTGACAGTGCCGGATTGACGCAGACACATCCGGAGGTGTAGCCGGTCAGCCTGAACTTCTGCAGGTGCACGATCGCCGGCTGTTCGCCGATGCCACTGCAGATGAGCTGCGGATCCACCAGAGACGTCAGGCGACTGAGGAAGTCATCGCAGGCGGGGTCCGGGCGTACGATGGCGTATTTTATGAAGGACACAAGTCCGTCACGGACCAGTTCTGCGGCTCCTTCCGGGCTGATGTAGCCCTCTTCCTTGATATACAGCACCGCCGGGCGACCGAAGGCTTCGACAAATCGCCGGAAACCGGTCAGCAGGCCCGCTTCGGTCATGATGACCTTCGTTGGCAGGACCATGGCTGTGGGGAACTGTGAGTCCCTCAGCAGTTCAGCCTGATCCATCATCAGTCCATAGGACGGACCGACAGAAGGGATGACGGCTGTCTCCGGGGCGGCAGTCTGCTGCAGCATGTCCAGCAGTTCCGCGTACTCGGAATACCGCACGTGGTACAGGTTGGCGTTGCCGCCGTACAGCAGCATGGAGACTCCGCCCTGTTCCAGATGGCGGATGATGCGAGTATTCTGCTGAGGGCAGATTTTTTCCGCACTGTTCCGGGCCAGTGGCGGCACGGCGAGGACGGAGCGACGGAAGTGATCGGGATGAATGGTTGTTGTCTGCATGGAAGTGGCAGGTTCCGTGAAGTGTGAAGTGTGTCTGGTGTGCTGAAACGAATCAGCACGAGTTGACAACGATTTCGCGTGGAAACTTCGTGTCAACTCGTGTTGAGTTGCGGTTTGGCTGATGTGCTGCGTTTCACCAGATCTGGATACGTTCGGCTGGTGGCTTGTAAAGCCGGTCACCGGGTTTAACTCCGAATGCTTCATAGAAGGCATCCAGATTGGCAACAGGACCATTGGCACGAAAGGCCGAGGGGGAGTGCGGGTCAATCAGCAGTCGTCGCACCATTTCGTCATCACGGTACTTACGGCGCCAGATCTGAGACCAGCCGAGGAAGAATCGCTGCCCGGGGGTGTATCCGTCGAGCGTTTTTCCGCCGTCCGTTCCCAGTGACAGCATGTAGGCTTTGTAGGCGATGGCCATACCGCTGAGGTCGGCGATATTTTCACCAAGCGTCAGCTTGCCATTGAGCCTGCGTCCCGGCAATGGTTCGTAGGATTCGTACTGCGCAACCAGTTTTCCGGTCAGTTCCTCGAAGGCTTTGCGATCGGTTTCCGTCCACCAGTTCTTCAGGTTTCCGTCACCGTCGTATTTGCTGCCTTCGTCATCGAAACCGTGGCTGATTTCATGGCCAATGACAGCCCCAATTCCGCCATAGTTCACGGCATCATCGGCATTGGCGTCAAAGAATGGTGGCTGCAGGATGGCCGCCGGGAAGACGATTTCATTCAGGCTGGGGTTGTAGTAGGCGTTGACCGTCTGGGGTGTCATACCCCATTCTCTGCGATCGACCGGTTCATTCAGTCGATTGACCTGCCGGAAATGCTCGAACCGGCGGGATCGCATGATGTTTCCGATCAGATCATCGGCGGCGATCTGCAGTTCAGTAAAATCCCGCCAGACGTCGGGGTAGCCGATTTTGGTGGTGATTTTACCGAGTTTTTCGAGTGCTTTTTGTTTGGTCTCGGCAGTCATCCATTTCAGCCCATGAATGCTCTGCTCGTAGGTTTTCATCAGATTTCCGACCAGTTCGATCATGCGCTGGCGGGATTCGGGGGGGAAATGGCGACGCACATACAGTTGTCCGAGTGGTTCTCCGAGGACGCCAAAGTCCCCTGCTCCGGCACCGGATGTGGCATCGACAGCTTTTTTCCAGCGTGGTTTCTGCTGGGGAACTCCGGAAACCGCCTTGTCGTGCAGTTCGAAATGGGCATCGACAAAGGCTTTTGGCAGGTAGGGGGCAGCGGTATCCAGCAGGTGAAAGCGAGCGTAGGCTTTCCATGCGTCCAGTCCGGCCGCAGTGGCAACAGCCCCGAGTTTCTCGAAGTAGCTGGGGGTGACCACGTTGACTTCGGGGACTCCGGGCACTCCTGAAACTTCCAGAAATACGTTCCAGGGGATGGCAGGAGCAGTTGTCGCCAGTTTTGCTGCCGGCATCAGATTGTAACGCTTTTCGGCATCACGCAGTTCGGTGCGCGACCACTGAATGTCTGCCAGTGCAGTTTCGAGCTGAATGATCTGATCGGCTGCCGCTGCACCATCCGGAATTTCTGCCAGTTCAAACAGTCTGGTGATGTAGGTGCGGAGTGCAGTTCGCGCGGATTTGTAGTCGGGGCGGTCACCAAGGTAGTAGTCGCGATCGGGCAGAGTCAGTCCGCTCTGAACGACGTGAACGAGGTAGCGTCCCGAGTTTTTGTCATCGACGGAAACGTAGAATCCGATGGGGCCGGGCATGCCGTAGATTCCGGCGCTGGCGAAGAATCGAGTGACGTCTTCAGGCGTTGCCAGACTATCAACGGCTGCGAGATGTTCGCGGATCGGGGCGAGGCCACGTGCTTCGATCAGTTGCTCGTTCATGTAGCTCCTGTAGAAGTCGCCGACCTTGCGGCTGATGGCATCGGTCGGGTTGTTCACGGCTTCTTCGATGATGGTGCGAATATTCTCGCGGGCTTCATCATCAAGTCTGGTGAAGGATCCGTAGTTGGATTTATCCGAGGGGATTTCGGTGGACATCAGCCAGCGACCGTTGACGTGCAGGAACAGATCATCCTGGGCTCGAACGGATTTGTCGAAGCCATCAGGATCAAGTCCGGAGTGTGGTTCATCAGCGGTTGCAGTGGCACACAGGCAGACGATGGAAAGCAGCAGTAGTCGGTGAAGCATATAAAATCCTGAAGTGAAAGCTGTTATGAGTGAACGGCGGGCGATCAGGAGTGACCGTCTCAGCCGACTCCATTGACAACGTTTGGCAGTTTTTCTCCGCGGAGGGCAGCGAGGGCGAGTGAGGCGGCGGTTTCCCTGAGTTTTCTGACCGCAGGGACACTGGCGGAAGCAATGTGCGAAGCAAGCACAACCTGGGGCATGCGGCGGATCGGGTGGTCAGCCGGAATGGGTTCCGGGTTGAAGACATCGAGTGCGGCAGCGGCGATGTGTCCTGACTGCAGTGCGGCTGTCAGGGCCTGCGGATCAATCAGGTCACCGCGGGCCAGATTGACCACGATCACTCCGGGTTTGGTCAGTTTGAGGGAGCTTTCGTTCAGCAGACCGCGAGTTGCTGCAGTGGAGGGGCAGTGCAGGGAGATGATGTCGGCCTGTGCCAGCAGGTCATTCAAAGCCAGCGGTGTGGCACCGGCGGCTGTGACAGTGGCGGCGGGAACCATCGGGTCATGGACCAGCAGGCGGCATTTGAAGGGACGCAGGCGAGCGGCCACTTCCTGCCCGATGCGACCGAATCCGACCAGTCCAACGGTCTGGTGCCTGAGGGTTTTCAGTGCGTCGAGCGGTGTGGCCAGTCCCCAGTTGCCTGCGGCAATGTGTTGTGTGTTGGGAACGACCTGTCGAGTGATGGACAGGATAAAGGCAAGAGTGTGATCTGCCACTTCATCGATACAGTAATCGGGCACATTGCACACCGGAATTCCGCGTGCTGCCGCTGCGGTGAGGTCCACGTTGTCGACACCGATGCCGTAGCGGACGATGACCCGGGCTTTCTGCATGGAGCCGATGACATCAGCATTGAGTGGTGCAAACTGGGTGATTACGGCATCCGCGTCGGCGACGAGTGCTGGCAGTTCACCGGCTGACCGTTTTTCTTTCCATGCGTCAAGTGTGTGTCCTGCTGCCTGCAGAATGCCGGTTTCAATACTGAGATCGGGGAATGTGTAATCTGTGACGACGGCACGCATGGGTGGGGCTCCTGAAATCAGTTCTGGATGGGCCGGCCTGCTGTGAGGGCGGGTGCGATCGGGAATGTGTGTGTGTGCGGTCCGGATTCTGGTGTGGGACGGCGGGGAAGGCAACTGAGCCCGCGATTGATTCCGAACGATCGGGGTGGATCTGATCTTGGCGAATTTCGGCGGAATCGTTAGCCTGTGGGGTGAGATGGAAAAACGGCGGGTTTGAGAAGTCGGCGTGACGCATCCGGCAGAGGTCGGGACAATCCAGGGACGGGATTGGACAAATGGAATTCAATGTACGGCCTCCGGGTCGAAACTGTTCGATTTCGGGCCGGGCATTTCGCCCGGGGGAATCGTGCTGGTCGGTGCTGGTGGAAAAAAACGGGGAAATTGTGCGGCAGGACATAGCTGAGGAGCACTGGCAGGGGCCTCCTGAAGGTGCGATCGGGCACTGGCGATGTCCGGCGAATGCGGCTCCGGAAAGCCAGCGACTGAAGCTGGATGCTGAGTCTTTGTTTGAGTATTTCCTGCAGTTGCAGGAATCTCCGAATGTGGTGCAGCGGCAGTATCGGTACGTGCTGGCGCTGCTGTTGTTGCGGAAGCGGCGACTGGTGCTTGAGGAGGTTGTGGAGGTGGATGAGCGTCCGGCGATGAGACTGGTGGGGAGCGCCGGTGAGGGACCGTTTGATGTGCAGGAAGAAGAATTGACGGAAGACGAGATCGGTCGTCTGCAGCAGCAGTTGTTTCAGACGGATCGGGCGGCAGCGTGAGTTCGCGACAGGGATGGGGTCAGATGTTCCGGATGCGCTCACTGGTGATCGTGCTGCTGTTATCGCTGCTGAGTGGTTGCCGGCTGAATCAGTTGATGGTCTGGCCTGAGCGGCGCAGTGCGGATCCGGTATTGCCTCCGACGATCGAGGGGACTGAGCTGGTGGCGTGGCTGAACAGCCGGACAGAGGGTCTGGAGTCGTGGCGAAGTACAGACGTTAAAGTGCATGTGCGGATGCCGGGTCTGCCGATGCCGCAGAAGCTGAGTGGTTCTCTGGCCTGCAGTGCTCCGCGGAGCTTTCGCCTCGTGGCTCAGAATCTGGTGGGTCTTGCGGATTTTGGCTCAAATGATGATCTGTGCTGGGCGTATGCGAAGCCGGGTGAATCGATCGTGCTGACGTGGCAGCATGAAGATGCGGGTCTGCTGTCGATGCTGCCGGGCGGTTTGCCGCATCTGGATTCGGACTGGCTGATGACCATTCTGGGTGTGGCACCGCTGGATCCTGCATCGTGGCGGCTGGAGCAGGATGGGCAGCGGACGGTGCGTCTGGTGTCAGCGGAGTCAGATTCCGAGGGGCGGACTCTGGAACGCAGCATTCTGGTGGATCTGGTGAAGGGTGAGGCGCGTGAGCATGTGCTGCGTGACGGTTATGGAAATGTGCAGGTCAGGGCTCAGTTGTCGGATTACCGTCCGCAGGGTGGAGTGGATCTTCCGCGGATTATACGAGTGAATTTCCCGGCGACGGAAACGGAGCTGACGATATCGATTGGGAAAATCTCGGTGAATGGACCTGCGGAGGCACGTCTGTGGGAACCTCCGCGGGGCGACGGTTTGCAGCAACTGGATGTGCGTGAGGTGCTGGCGCAACTGGAGCGTGGTGGCGGTCCGCAGTTTTCGGAGCCGTCTGCGACGCTGCCGTCTGAGGCGCGTGCGAATGCGGCACTGCGACAGATTGCGGAGCAGAGAGAATTGCAGGATGAGCCAGTGTTTGATGCACCGGCGACTCCGCCGCGTCGATTTCGCTGGTTTCCGTACTGGAAGTAATTGATCAGCGGTTGCCGGGGTTCGAGGTGGTTTTGGTTGGCGGGGAGATTGCCGATGTCTGCGAAAAGGTTGGGGCGTTGGTATGTGCTGGCGATCAGCCTGTGTGTTGTGTGCCTGCCGGGTGCAGCGGACGAGCCGCGTTCGCGGCCGGTTGTGGTGAGTGCGGAGGCGGCGGAAATTCACAGCAGCGGCATGTTGTTTGACGGGCATAATGATCTGCCGTGGGAAATTCGCGACAAGGGCAAATCTTCGTTTGATCAACTGGATATTGCTCGGGAGCAATCCGGGCTGCATACGGATATTCCGAGACTGCGTCGCGGCGGTCTGAAGGCGCAGTTCTGGTCTGTGTATGTTCCGGCGGAGACAGCCGAGACGGGCGATGCTTTGCTGCAGACGATGCAGCAGATTGAGATCGTGAAGGCGATGCTGAAACGTTATCCGGAGACGTTTGAGCAGGCTGCGACAGCAGCGGATGTGGAGCGGATAGTCAGTGCGGGGCGTGTGGCTTCCATGATGGGTGTGGAGGGTGGCTACAGTATCGAGGAGGATCCGGCGAATCTTGAGCGGTTGTATGCGGCGGGCTGTCGTTATATGACACTGACACATTCAAAGTCGCTGTCGTGGGCCGATTCGGCGACGGACCGGCCGCGGAACGGCGGACTGACGGATTTCGGTCGGGAAGTCATTCGTGAGATGAATCGGCTGGGGATGCTGGTGGATCTGTCGCACGTGTCGCCGGAGACGATGAAGCAGGCGCTGGCGACGACGCGTGCTCCTGTGATTTTTTCGCATTCCAGCGCTCGAGCGATCTGTGATCATCCGCGAAATGTTCCGGATGATGTGCTGCCACTGGTGAAGCAGAATGGTGGCGTGATTATGGTGAATTTTTATTCTGCGTTCATCGTGCCGACAGCGCAATTGAAGCGGAACCGGGACGCGGCCGGTACGATTCATGACGTGGTGGATCATATTGATTATCTGGCGAAGCATTGTGGAGTGGATCACGTGGGGATTGGTTCAGATTACGACGGAGTGCCGCGTCTTCCGGATCAGCTTGAGAGTGTCGCGGCGTATCCCCGGATCACGCAGTTGCTGCTGGAGCGTGGATATGACCGATCGGCAATTCACAGAATTCTGGGTGGCAATGTTCTGAGGGTACTTCGGCAGGCTGAAGTGGTGAGTGCAGGGCTGAAGTCGGGGACGAAGCAGTAGGTGGGTGCTGGCGGCAGGTGTTTGTGACGGGCTGAGTCTTCATGCAGGGTGTGAGCAGCTTTTATGGTGCAGTTGACAGGAACGGATGTCATTCTGGTGACGGGTGGTACCGGGTTGGTTGGCAGTCATGTTGCCAGTCAGGCTGTGGCTCGTGGTCTGCGTGTGCGTTGTCTGGTGCGAAGTGCGGCTGCGGCGGGGTTTCTGAAGTCACTGGGTTGCGAACTGATTGAGGGAGATCTGGATCAAGCGGAGAGTCTGCGTCGGGCGGCAGTGGGGGCGACAGTGGTGGTGCACTGTGCGGCGAAGGTGGGTGATTGGGGGCCGACGGAGGATTATCGGCGAGTAAATGTGGAGGGCACTCGAGCGCTGCTGGAGGCGTGTCTTGCGGTGGGGACTTTGCGACGGTGGGTGCAGATCAGTTCGCTGGGAGTATACGAGGGCAGGGATCATTATGGGACGGACGAGGCTACTGCTCCGAGTACAGCGGGGATTGACGGGTATACGCTGACGAAGGTGGAGTCGGAGCTGCTGGTACTGCAGTATGTTCGTGAGCGTTCGTTACCGGCGGTGGTGCTGCGTCCCGGATTCATCTATGGATCACGAGACCGTACGGTGCTGCCACGTCTGCTGGAGCGTCTGCGAGCGGGTAAATTTGCCTACCTCGGATCTCCTGACAAGCTGATGAACAATACGTGGGTGGAGAATCTGTGCAGTGCGGTGTGGCTGGCGGTTGAGAATGATGGGGTGTTGGGTGAAGTGTTCAACATTCGTGATCCGCGAGCGGTGACGAAGCGGGAGTTTATTGAGACGGTGTGTGATTCTGCCGGACTGAAGAAGCCGACGAAGGTTGTGCCGTTGCCGATTGCGAGGCTGCTGGCGGGCTTAATGGAGCGGGTTTGGAAGCTGCTGGGGCGGAGTGAAGCACCGCTGCTGAACAGTGCTCGAATCAAATTCCTTGGTTTGAACCTTGACTACAGCATTGACAAGGCAGTGCGCGTACTGGGGTATCGTCCTGCGGGGGACTTTCGTGATGCGATGCCGGCGTCTGTGCGTGCGTTGCAGGGCGGGTGAGGGTTGCGTGTGCGTGTGCGTGGGGGCAGTGGTGGCAGTTGCTGCCATTTGTCAACCAGACGTCAGAATCGGCAAGGGACTGGTGTTTTCGCCGACCTCTGCAATTCTCAGACTGGAGTGTTGAACACGCGCGTTATATCCTGTAGTGGATGTTCGAATTTACCCCCGCAAATCCGCATGATCATTTTGTGCGTCGCACCTTCGACGTGCTGGCACATGCTCGCGCATTGCTGAAGCGTCGGTTGCCGCCGACCATTCTGGCTGAGATCGATCTGGAGACTCTGGCAGCCACCAAAGAAACGTTTCTGGCTGCAGATGAGCACGAAAACCGCCTTGATCTGCTGTATTCTGCTCTGCTGCAAAACGGTGCAGAGGTTCTCATTTACGTGCTGTTCGAGCACAAAAGTCGTGTGGATCGCTGGATTGCCCTGCAGTTGCTCAGATATGTGCTCAGAATTCAGCAATGGCGTCAGCGGAACAATCAGCCCCTGTGTGTGGTGATACCGCTGGTGGTGTATCATGGTGACGAGCAGTGGGACGAGCCGTTGTCACTGCGTGAGAAGGTGGTGGCGAGCGAGGAGTTGCGGGCATTTGTTCCTGATATGCAGGCGATCCTGATTGATTTGGGCCGGCTTTCTGCGGAATCGCTGCCGGAAGCTCCTGAACTGGAAGCTCGTATTCGCACTCTGCAAATCGTTCGCCAGACTGAACTTGCGTTTGATTCAGTGGTCGCGATTTTCCGTCTTTTGCGAGCGTGGCAGGAAATCGATGCACAAATGGATGCCGTGAACGATATTATTGTTTACCTTTACTCGGTGTTTGATGCTCGCAATCTGCAATGGTTTGAGCAGGCCATCAGAACCGGGCTGCTGACGGGACTGGAGAACCAGATGCCAACGTGCCTTGAAGCGATGATTGAGCGTGGAATCGATCAGGGATTGGAGAAGGGAATTGTTGTTGGCCGAATCCGGACACTGCAGGAAGTCCTGCAGCAACCGGTGACGTCAGAGGCCGAATTGCTGGGACGTTCGGTAGAGGAGTTGCGGCAGCAGGCAGCCCGGTTGCAGGCTTTTCTGCCGTTGAATGGCAGTCAGCCGTCCGTTCACGACTGATGCTCAGGCAAGGACGTCGTGCAGAACATGTCCATGCACATCCGTCAGGCGGTAATCGCGTCCCTGAAAGCGGAAGGTCAGTTGTTCATGGTTGAAGCCCAGCAGGTGCATGACGGTGGCCTGCAGGTCATGTGGGGTGACTTTGTTTTCGACGACTCCGAACCCCAGTTCGTCGGTCTGACCGTAGTTGGTGCCACCTCGTACCCCGCCGCCTGCCATCCACATCGTGAAGCAGTCCGGATAATGATCTCGACCCAGCACGACTCCGCCGGCAGTTCGTCCTTCCCGGAAGGGCGTCCGGCCAAATTCTCCGCCGCAGATAATCAGAGTATCTTCGAACATGCCGCGTTCCTTGAGGTCATTGATCAGTGCGGCAATCGGGCGATCTGTGCGAGCCCACTTGTTGGTGAGCCCTTCTGTGAGTCCTTCGCCGGGGCCTGTGCCGTGAAAGTCCCAGCCCCAGTCGAACAGCTGCACATAGCGAACTCCCTGTTCCACCAGTCTGCGTGCCAGCAGGCAATTATTGGCAAAACTGGATTCTCCGGGGACGGCTCCGTAGGCTTCCTGCGTCTGTTTTGACTCGCGGGCAATGTCCATGACTTCAGGAACTGAAGCCTGCATACGGTAGGCCAGCTCGTACTGAGCAATGCGTGTGGCGGTTTCGGGGTGCCCCAATTGTCCGGCCTGGAGTTCGTTGAGCTTTTTGAGGGAATCCAGTGAGCGTCTGCGGAGGGATCGATTCATCCCGGGAGGATCGGAAACATAGAGTACGGGGTCACCTTTTGAGCGACACTGGACTCCCTGAAACACCGAGGGCAGGAAGCCACTTCCGTAGGAATTGGAGCCTCCGTTCGGCTGCACGCCGCTGCTGATCAGCACGACGAATCCTGGCAGATTCTGGTTTTCTGTTCCCAGGCCGTATGTCACCCAGGCTCCCATGGACGGGCGTCCGGAACGGGGTGACCCGGTATACAGCAGCAGTTCGGCCGGGGCATGGTTGAACTGGTCCGTATTCATGGAATGGATGAAGCAGATGTCATCAGCAACAGTCTGCAGGTGGGGCACGGCATCAGACAACCACGAGCCGGACTGTCCGCACTGGACGAACTTTCGGGGTGTACCCAGCAGTTTGGGAACGCCGGAGGTGAAGGCGAACGTGCGACCTTTGAGGAACTCGTCCGGGCAATCCTGTCCGGTGCGGGCAACCAGCGCTGGTTTGTAGTCGTAGATGTCCAGATTGGGCGGTGATCCTGTGAGGTGCAGGTAGATGACCTGTTTGGCCCTGGCGGCGTGTTGCGGCCAGCGTTGTTCCAGTGGTGCGGCATCGCGAATCGGGATATCGGCGTATGCATGACCTGAGCTGAGTGCGGAACCTGTGATGGACGAAAGGGCGATGGCGCCCAGTCCGACGCCGCTGCCGGAGAGAAAATGCCGACGGGTTGCCTGTTCCAGCGGTGTGTAATCGGACAGCATGGCGGGGGATCTTGTGTACGGTAGGGGGGAGGTACGGAGGTATGCGGTGTGCCCAATGCCGTGTGTATGATACTCCCGGAACGTGCGAATGCCAGCAATTCGTGGTCGGGAAAGGTGGTCCGGGGGGCAGCGGGAATGGCGGAGTTCCGGAAAATTCGGCAGACCTTGCGGAGTCTGTCTGGGAAGAATGTCCGCCTTGTGCGGTTTCGCCGGGTGGTTGATTGCTTCGGCCCGCAAAGGCTCGGTAGGATGACGTCCGTCAATGCTGGAGCCGACTATGTCAGTAGAGAAATCAGGCGAAAGTTCAGCCCGCGAGCCGTGGAAGGTGTGCCGTGGACCAGCCAACTGGTTCACGTTTCGCTGTCCGGATGGTATTGAAGTGCGGCAGGACCAGACGGTACTGGAGTTTCTGTGGCGGTCCCCGGTACCTGGGATGACAGCGCAATCCGGTCTGGTCACAGGTTTGCGGGCGCTGCTGTCGGTGGTGGCGTGGTGGGACGAAACGGAGCTTCCGGCGGGGCAGCCTGCCACTGTCAGTGCGGGGCCGGATCCTGCCCTGCTGTTTCCGCGAGTCAGTTCTGTGCGTGTGCAGCGGCCGTTGCACATGTCATTACCCAACGAGGTGTGGTCGGGCCAGTCATGTCGTCCGACAACCGGGGGCTGGCTCGCGCGATTGCTTTCGCGAGGTCGCAGTTATTCCTGGCGACTCTGGGTCTTTCGCAAGGGGCGTTTGACGATTGTTGCAACCACCCAGAGTACTGACGGGCAAGCTTTGTCACGGGAGCAGATTCTGATCTGCGAGCGGTTATTGATGACGATGGAGGTAGCGGAGGTCCCGGCGTGGCCGCCGGATGTGTTCCAGAAAAACGTACTGGCATTGGCGCGACAGCACTATCCTCTGCTCCACGCGACGGCTCGAGGATTTGCACTGCGTCTTGGTCGGACAGAGATTGCGCTTTCGAACCTGTACCGCATGTACCTGCAGCGGCCTCAGGATTTCCGACGCATCGTGCTGCCGGGTTTGACGTCGATGGTGCGGCTGCAGGAACTTGGTCCGGAGCAGTTGACCCCGGAATTTCAGGCTGTGCAGTCGCGGATCCTGCCAATGCTGTCACCTGAGGACGAATCGTGCAGTGATGGTCGTGTGCGACAGCCGTGGGTCGGGGGTCTTTCGATCGGTTATGTGATTGACGAAGACGATTCTTACCGTTACGTCCAGGATGGTATGCTGAATGACTGGGGAGTTTCCGTGGATGAGCTGCATGACGCCAGTCTGCAGAATCTGCGGATGTGGTCGGAGGATCATCCGCTGGAGGTCACTGTTGTGGGTTCTGAAGAGCAGCCTCGGATGCTGATGCCGGTGAGGCCTGATGCCTACAATTGTTCTCGTGTACTGGATCCGGGCTTTCATGCGCGATTGAGAAGCATGTTTGGTGCCCAGTTGGTGCTGGGCATGCCGAATCGGGATTTCTTTGTCGCGGTCTCAATTCGACAGCCTGAGCTCATTCAGCATGTGCGAGACCGAGTCGATGCAGATTTTCAGACCATGCATCATCCGTTGACTCGGCGTTTGCTGCTGCTGTCTCCTGATGGCGTCAGTGAATTTCAGGACGCTCCTGAGCTCGAATGAAAACCGCAGCTCGGCCACTGTTTGTGTTCGCTGGCGGCGGTTCCGGTGGGCATTTGCAGCCGGGGCTGGCGGTGGCTGCTGAGCTGCATCGGCGGTTGCCCGAGTCCGAGGCTCTGTTTCTCTGCAGTGCTCGTGACGTGGATCGTCGGATTCTGAGTTCTGCTGCGGCTGAAAATCCGTGGCTGGACTGGGCACCCGCAGCCGGTGCTCGCGGTGGCACCGGGCTGTGGCGACTGTGTGAGCCCCTGCGGCTGGGGCTGGAGTCACTGGGTGCACTACGACGTCTGCGACATCGTCGGCCCATGGTCGTTACAGGGCTTGGTGCTCGGGCCAGCATTGCGGGATGCGTGGCGGCCCGTCTGTTGGGTGTGCCATTGGTGCTGCTGGAGTCGAACTCGGTTCCGGGGGCTGCGACGCGGTTGCTGAGTCGAATTGCAACCGAATGTCTGACCGGGCTACCGCTCGGGGAAGTTTCGATGGGAGCACTGTGTTGTCCGCTGCGGCAAACGGGAGTACCGGTGGGGGCAGGAATTGCCGGGTTGCATGCCGAGTTATACGTTGCCAGTCCAGTGCTTCCGAGGCTGCTGGTGCTGGGTGGCAGTCAGGGGGCTGAGCAGGTCAATGAGCTGGTGCTGGACGCCCTTGCGGGGGGCGTTGTCGGACAGGTGCTGCCACCGGACTGGGAGATCGTCCATCAGGCGGGTGAAGCTGGTGTTACAGGGGTGCGGGAGAGGTACGCGCGGCTGGGTTGGAGTGTGCGTGTGGAGCCGTATCTGATGGACATGGCGAGTGAGCTGCGTGCGGCGACGCTGGTGGTATCGCGGGCCGGAGCCGGGACGCTGGCGGAACTGGCATGTGCGCGGCGTCCGTCGATTCTGCTGCCGCTCGAACATTCCGCGGGTAATCATCAGCGGAAGAATGCCGAGTATTTTGCAGGTGGTCTTGCTGCGGAGCTTGTGGGCGGGGGGCTGTCTGCTGCCGCAGCGTCTGTTCAGTTCAGGGGATTGTTGGCGCATGTCTCTCGGGATGCCGACCGGCGGCAGCAGATGTCTGTTGCTGCGGCGAGGCTGGCAGTTCCTGACGCGGCGGCCCGGGCTGCCGCGGCCATCCTGCAGCTTGCCGACAAGCCTGTCGATTGATCACACAAATCTGTCAATCACAGTCACTCCGCTGCCGGGAAACTCGTGCATGCGGGGCAGCAGCTCGGCAGCTTCGGTCAGGGTAACGCGGTCGCTGATCAGCAGATCCGGCTGCAGCTGTCCGGTGGAAATCATCCGCAGCATGCGGGGGTATTCAAAGGCCTGCATACCGTGGCTGCCCAGAATTTCCAGTTCGCCTGCAATCACCTGTCCCATGGGCACGGGCGGATTGGCATCCCCGCCGGCCATCAGCCCGATCTGTATGTGACGTCCGCGTTTGCGCAGGCAGCGTATGGAGTTCCAGCAGGTCCGTTTGCTGCCCAGTGCATCAACGGACACGTGGGCTCCTGCGCCTGTGAGGCTGCGGATGGCTTCGACCGGATCTGAGTCGCTGGCATTGATTGCGTGTACAGCCCCGCAGCGCCGCGCCAGTTCCAGTCTGTCTGAGCGAACGTCCACGGCCAGTACCTGAGCACCGAGGGCTGCGCCGATCATCACGGCCGACAATCCGACTCCGCCACAGCCGTGCACGGCCAGCCAGTCTCCGGGCTGCAGTTTTCCCTGCACGGCGACGCCGCGGAACGACGTTGCAAAGCGGCAGCCGAGACTGGCGGCGGTGACGAAGTCGACTGATTCCGGCAATTCCACGAGGTTGACGTCGGCGTGGCGGATTTCCACATATTCAGCGAAGGCCCCCCACTGGGTGAAGCCGGGTTGTGTGTAACAGTCGCAGATTTGCTGATTGCCACTGGTGCACTGGAAACAGGAACCGCAGCCGCAGCAGAATGGTACGGTGACTCGCTGCCCTGCCCTCCACCGCTGCACGTGGCTGCCCACGGACGCCACGATTCCGGCCAGCTCGTGCCCGGGCACATGCGGCAGGTGGACATCGGAATCGTGTCCCATCCAGCCGTGCCAGTCGCTGCGACACAGGCCGCAGGCTTTGACAGCGATGATGGCGGAGTCCGGACGGGGCTGCGGGTCGGGAACCTGCTGAACCTGAATCGGTGTCCGGAAGGATTCGAAGACGGCTGCTTTCATGGGGGCGATCTGCGGGGATTGGGGGTCTGAGTCCGAAGTGTCTGACGGGACGCTAACGGGTGCGGGCGAATCGGGCAAGGGGCACTGTTCGGCGCGACCGTTCTGAACGCTTTCCGGGCGCGTGTCGCGAGGACTGGGGGCACCGGTTACCGCCTCGTCGATTGTTGATTTGCCCCTCCGGCCCGCGATGGTTAGGATTCTGTGATGCCTGCGGGCAGAAACATCCGCGATTCCTGCTGGCAGAGCGGATGGTGATTCTGCCGTGATTCCTGACAACTGAGTGAAACGAGTGGGGGAAGACATGCTGTTCAATCGAATTCTTGGTACGGCTGCGATCGCTGCGGCACTGGCAACTTCGGTTCAGGCTGCGGATGTCTGGGGGTTGAAGCCTGGCAAGCCCGCTCTGAAATCCGCTACGACTCTGGCGTTTGGTCCTGAGGACATACTTTTCGTGGGTGACGCGAAAGCCGCGGCCATTTACGCGATTGCCACAGGCAACAAGCAAGGGGATGCTGCGACTGCTTCGATCAATATTGAGGATCTGCCGGGGGTACTGGCTGGTGAACTGAAGGCGAAGGTGGTGGAAATTGCGGACATTGCTGTGAACCCGCGAACGGGAAGAGGTCGGGGGTGCAGGCGGCGCGGAAGGCG
>Ga0078894_10000107_pt1 | contig 49477 bp, 41 predicted proteins | sample LauGreSu1BDMLBSD_2_FD_67506 | JGI IMG/M metagenome (GOLD analysis project Ga0078894, IMG submission 67506) | Freshwater lake microbial communities from Lake Michigan, USA - Su13.BD.MLB.SD (version 4) (version 4) | ecosystem: Environmental > Aquatic > Freshwater > Lake | place: Lake Michigan...
TTTAGTGTTTGGAGTGTCAAAAGTAAAATCTTCAACTACTACTAAATTAGACTCTTTTGCTTTTAATGAAAAAGCAGATTTTCTTGCTAATCTCTTTAATCCTTTGTTCAATTTAAAAGAGTAACTTCTTGGTCTTGGGCCAAAAACTGTACCTCCACCTTTGAACAATGGATTTTTAGCGCTACCTGCACGTGCTGTACCGGTACCTTTTTGTTTTTTTATTTTACGAGTACTTCCAGCAACTTCAGCTCTTTCTTTAGCTTTGTGAGTTCCTTGTCTTTGGTTTGCCAAGTACTGTTTTACATCAAGATAAACAGCGTGTTTATTTGGCTCTATACCGAATACTGAATCAGAAAGTTTAACTTTTCTTCCAGTATCTTTTCCTTTGATATCTAAAACTTTAACTTCCATTACTTCTGAATGATTACGTAAGAGTTTTTGCATCCAGGAATAGCTCCTTTAACAACAAGTAGGTTCTTATCTGATACTACTTTCAAAACTCTAAGATTTTGTACTTTTACATTATTACCACCCATTCTTCCTGCCATACGCATTCCTTTGAATACACGTGATGGATAAGAGGATGCTCCTACAGATCCAGGTGCTCTTAATCGGTTGTGTTGTCCATGTGTAGCTTGTCCAACCCCACCAAAACCGTGACGTTTTACAACACCCTGAAAACCTTTACCTTTAGAAACTCCTTGTACATCAACAAATTCTCCTTCGTTGAATAGTTCCACGGTGATATTATCACCTAACTTAAACTCACCTTCAAAACTTTGGAATTCAACGACTTTCTTTTTTGCAGAAGTTCCCGCTTTTTTAAAGTGACCTAAATCAGCTTTAGTTGCGTGTTTTTCTGTTTTGTCATCGAAACCAAGTTGCAAGGCTTCATACCCGTCAACCTCCATGGTTCTGACTTGGGTAACGACACAAGGCCCAGCTTCGATTACAGTACAAGGAATATTCTTCCCGTTCTCATCGAAAATGCTTGTCATGCCGATTTTTTTTCCAATTAACCCAGACATAATTATTAATTATTAATTATTAAAAAACTTTTTTTCAAATGAAGAATTATGAATTTCAAATTGTCACCAATTCAAAATTAATAATTCTAACTTTTAATTACTTATACTTTAATCTCTACTTCTACTCCACTTGGTAACTCTAATTTCATTAAAGCATCAATTGTTTTAGAAGATGAAGAGTAAATATCTAATAACCTTTTATAAGAACTTACTTCAAATTGCTCTCTAGACTTTTTGTTAACGTGTGGAGAACGCAATACAGTAAATATTTTTTTGTGAGTTGGTAACGGAATTGGACCTGTTACAACAGCACCTGTGCTTTTCACAGTTTTTACGATTTTCTCTGCTGATTTATCAACCAACATATGATCGTAAGATTTTAATTTTATTCTAATTTTTTGACTCATCTTGTTGAAAATTAAGCGTTACCTTTTGCTTTTTTGATCACTTCTTCTGAAATATTAGAAGGAGTTTGTTCGTAATGTGAAAATTCCATTGTAGAAGTTGCTCTACCTGAAGATAATGTTCTTAAAGTAGTAACATATCCAAACATTTCAGAAAGTGGCACATTAGCTTTGATAGTTTTAGCACCATTACGGTCACCCATATCATTAACTTGTCCTCTTCTTCTGTTCAAATCTCCTACGATATCTCCCATGTTTTCTTCTGGAGTAATAACTTCTATTTTCATGATTGGCTCAAGGATAACAGCTCCAGCAGCTTTTGCTACTTCTTTATAACCCATTCTTGCTGCCAATTCAAATGAAAGTGCATCCGAATCTACAGGGTGGAAAGATCCATCCAATAAAGTAACTTTTAAACTATCTACTTGGTATCCTGCTAAAGGACCAGTTTTCATAGCCTCACGGAATCCTTTTTCTACAGATGGAATGTATTCTTTAGGAACGTTACCACCTTTTACTTCATTTACGAATTGTAATCCAATTGGAGCTTTTCCGTCAACTAAGTCAGCTGGCTCTAATCTGAATACAATATCTCCAAATTTACCTCTACCTCCAGATTGTTTTTTATAAACTTCTCTATGTTGTGCAGATTTAGTAAATGCTTCTTTGTACTCTACTTGAGGCTCACCTTGGTTAACTTCAACTTTGAACTCTCTTTTCATTCTATCTACAAGGATATCTAAGTGTAACTCACCCATACCTGAGATAATAGTTTGTCCAGAAGCTTCGTCTGTTCTTACTGTAAATGTTGGATCCTCTTCAGCTAATTTTGCTAAAGCCATACCCATTTTATCAACGTCAGCTTTAGTTTTTGGCTCAATCGCGATACCAATTACCGGATCTGGGAATTTCATAGATTCCAAAATGATTGGATTCTTTTCATCACACATAGTATCTCCAGTTTTGATGTCTTTAAATCCTACTGCCGCTCCAATATCTCCAGCCTCAATATATTCGATTGGATTTTGTTTGTTAGCGTGCATTTGATAGATACGAGAGATTCTTTCTTTGTTTCCAGAACGCGTGTTCAAGATGTAAGAACCTGCATCTAAACGACCTGAATACGCACGGAAGAAAGCCAAACGACCAACATAAGGATCGGTAGCAATTTTAAATGCTAAAGCCGCAAAAGGCTCTTTTACATCTGGACGACGTAAGATTTTAGTTTGATCTTCTTCTAATAAATCAGCATCGTCAGGGTGAATTCCTTCGATACCTTCTTTGTCTAAAGGAGATGGTAAATATTTACAAACTGCATCTAACATAAATTGAACTCCTTTATTTTTGAAAGAAGAACCAGCAATCATTGGGATAATTGCCATATCTATAGTTGCAGCTCTTAATGCTGTATTGATTTCATCCTCTGTAATAGAGTTTTCGTCTTCCATGTATTTATCAAGAAGATTCTCATCGTAGGTAGCAATTTCTTCAATAAGGATTGATCTGTAGTGTTTTACATCATCAACCATATCTGCAGGAATATCTACAATATCAAATGTTGCTCCTTGAGTTGCGTCATGCCAAACGATTGCTTGGTTTTTCACTAAGTCAACTACACCTTTGAAATCATTTTCTTCACCAATTGGCAAAGTAATCGCAACCGCGTTTGATTTCAACATGTCTTTAACTTGCTGACATACATTTAAGAAGTTAGATCCTTGACGGTCCATTTTATTAACGAATCCCATACGAGGAACTCTATATTGATCTGCAAGTCTCCAGTTTGTTTCTGATTGTGGCTCAACACCATCAACAGCACTAAATAAGAAAACCAATCCATCCAATACACGTAATGAACGGTTTACCTCAACGGTAAAGTCAACGTGTCCTGGGGTATCAATAATATTAAAGTGGTACGGTTGTGAATCTGGTAATAATTTACCTTGTTGCGTTGGGAAATTCCACTCACAAGTTGTAGCAGCAGAAGTAATAGTAATACCTCTTTCTTGCTCTTGTGCCATCCAGTCCATTGTTGCAGCACCATCGTGTACTTCACCAATTTTGTGTGATTTTCCAGTGTAGAATAATATACGCTCAGTTGTGGTTGTTTTTCCAGCATCAATGTGTGCTGCAATACCAATATTTCTCGTGAATTTTAAATCTCTAGCCATTTCTCTATGTATTAAAATCTAAAGTGTGAGAATGCTTTATTTGCTTCAGCCATTTTATGAGTATCCATTCTCTTTTTAACTGCAGCACCTTCTTCTTTAGCAGCAGCTAAAATTTCAGAAGCTAGTTTTTGAGCCATTGATTTCTCATTTCTTCTACGAGCATAAAGAAGCATCCACTTCATTGCCATAGAGATTTTACGGTCTGGTCTAATTTGCATTGGGATTTGGAATGTAGCTCCTCCAACTCTACGGCTACGTACTTCTACGTGAGGCATAACGTTAGTTAAAGCATCTTTCCATACTTCTAATGCTGATTTTTCGTCGTTGTTCTTTTTTGCTTCTACAATATCAATTGCATCGTAGAATACTTTAAAAGCTGTTGACTTTTTACCGTCCCACATTAAGTTGTTTACAAAACGTGTTACCAATTGGTCGTTAAACCTTGGATCTGGTAAAAGAGGTCTTTTCTTTGCTGCTCTTTTTCTCATGTCTTTTCTTTTTGAGTTTTAAAAATTACTTTTTCGCCTCTTTTGGACGTTTTGCACCATACTTAGATCTACGTTGCGTTCTTCCTGCTACACCTGAGGTATCAAGCGCACCACGAACGATGTGGTATCTAACTCCTGGTAAATCTTTTACTCTTCCGCCTCGCACTAATACTATCGAGTGCTCTTGTAGATTGTGTCCTTCTCCTGGGATGTAAGCATTTACTTCATTTCCATTAGTCAAACGTACACGCGCAACTTTACGCATTGCTGAGTTTGGTTTTTTTGGAGTAGTAGTGTAAACACGCGTACATACACCTCTTCTTTGAGGACAAGAATCTAAAGCAACCGATTTACTCTTCTTAGTGATTTGAGTTCTTCCTGTTCTTACTAATTGTTGAATAGTTGGCATAATTAAATACTAAAAATTACTTGTTTATAAAATTCCCGCTTTTTACGGGGTTGCAAATGTAGTACTTTTTTTTGAATAAAAAAATCATAATTAATTAATTTTCAATAAGATTTCTCAACCACACAAAAATTATATTAATCTCTACTTTTTTACGTTATTTTTACATCGGTAACAAAAATTCAAAAATGTTGGCTCCTTAGCCCCGATTGAAGCGGTTGCCATGCAATAGCGAAAAGCGGGAATTGCCCTTACCGATAATACCTAATGATTCGCTCCAAAAGACAATACAATTGAAGAAATTAATTATTATTTTGATTTTTATGTTTTCCCAAATGCAATTTGGGCAACAGTTGTATTTGAAAATTGAAGGCGCAACACAAGACCAAACAAAAACTATAGACAGCCTAGAATATAAAAAATCTTTTAGTAATGCTACAGGAGTTTTGGACGAGGCTAATTTATTTTCAAAAAAACTACTTCAAGCAGGATATTTAGAACAGCAATTAATTGAAAATAAAAAAACCAATGACTCTGTTTTTTCCTACCAATATAATATAGGTGCGAAAACAAATTTTATACATATATATATAGGTAGAAATTTGAAGGTTGAAAATTGGAATTTGCATCCCATAAAAAACGACTCTATAAAGTTGCCTTTTGGCGAAAGCGAAGCCTTTTTAAAATATGCCATTAAAAAACTAGAAGCTGAAGGTTTTGCAATGGCGAAAGCACAATTGAAAAACATAAAAAAACACAACCATTATATTAGCGCCGATTTAATTATTACTTCCGATAAGAAAAGGCAGCTGAACGATATTGTTATTAATGGTTATGATAAATTTCCTGAAGGACACAAAAAGAACTTGAAACGATTATTTAAAAAAAGGACTTTCAATCAGGAAAATTTAGAGAAACTATACAAAGACATTGCGCAGTTTCAGTTTGTGAAACAAACAAAATATCCGGAGATTTTATTCACCAAAGATTCTACAAAAGTTTTTGTGTATTTGGAGAAAGCAAAATCGAATTCGTTTGATGGGTTTATTGGATTTACAAATGATGAAAATAAGAAGTTGATATTTAATGGCTACCTAGATTTGACATTAAATAACGCCATGAACAGTGGCGAAAAATTGGCTTTATACTGGAAAAGTAACGGCATGGACCAAAAAACCTTCCGGGTGGGTGCCGAAATTCCATATGTATTTAAAAGTCCGATTGGAATGAAAGTACAATTAAACATTTTTAAGCAAGATAGCACCTTTCAAAACACTCAAACGGCAATTGACTTTGGGTATTATTTTAATTACAATACGCGTTTGTATTTGGGCTATCAATCGGCAGAATCGAGCGACATTAAAAATACAAATACTGTATTGCTGAGCGATTTCAAAAATAAATTTTACACCAGTAACTTTGAATTTATAGCCTACAAAGAAGACGATTATTTATTTCCCGAAAAAAGCAACATTAACATTAAACTCGGAACAGGTAGTCGAAATTCAAAATTTCAGAGTAACAACCAATTTTTTGGAAGTGTTAATTTGAGTCATAATTTTTATTTTAATCAGAAAAATATAATAAACATAAAAAGTTTCAATTACTATCTACAAAGTGATAACTATATTACAAATGAATTGTATAGATTTGGAGGTATCAACTCTATTAGAGGGTTTAATGAAAACAGCTTACAGGGAAATACATTCTCGTCTTTGCTTACGGAATACCGATTGGTATTATCCCCTAGCATTTACATTCACTCCATTATGGATTATGCTTACTTTCAAGACAAGACTACCAACCTCAACGGAAACCTTTTGGGTCTTGGATTTGGTTTTGGATTACTAACCAAAAACGGATTATTTAATTTTGTATATGCCAACGGAAGTTCTAAAGATCAAGCTGTACAATTATCCAATTCTGTGGTACATATTAGTTTGAAAGCAAGTTTTTAATATAAAAAAATAAAAAAATTAAGATTTAGTTTGGTTAATTAAGAACTTTTTAAGAATTTTGTTAAACTAACCAAATACTTAAAATATGAAATCAAAGTTAAATTTATTATTAACGCTATTTCTATCGTTAATTATTCAAAATGCTTTAGCGCAAGAAAAAGTTGTTTCTGGGGTTGTAAAAGACGCTAACGGAAAAACTTTGCCTGGTGTTAACATTATTATTAAACAAACCAAAACTAGTACTCAAACAGATTTAGATGGAAAATATTCCATCAAGGCAAATGAAGGAAATGTAATTGAATTTTCATTTGTTGGAAATAAAAATTCAACAATTACTGTAGGTAAAAGCAATTCCTACAATGTTGTAATGCAGAGCAACTATGAGGTAATGGACGAAGTAGTAGTTGTGGGATATGGAACCCAAAAGAAAAAAGAAGTTACCAGTTCTGTATCTAAAATTAAAGGGTCAGATATCCAAGGATTAATTACTCCAAGTTTTGAAAGTCAGTTAGCAGGACGTGCTTCGGGTGTTCAGGTAACTACATCGACTGGTATAGTTGGTGCTGCCCCAAGAGTAAGAATTAGAGGTGTTGCTTCTATCAATTCTGGAACACAACCACTATATGTAGTAGATGGAATTCCTATGTACTCAGGAGATCTTGGGGGATATGCTGATGCAAACGCTTTAGGAGATATTAATCCAAATGATATTGAATCTTTTGAAATATTAAAAGATGGAGCTGCCGCTGCTATTTATGGCTCAAGAGCTGCAAATGGAGTAATCCTTATTACAACTAAAAAAGGAAAAAAAGGCACAATGAGAGTAGACTATAATGTTACTTCTGGTTTTGCTTCACCTTTTAAAACATTTAATTTATTAAAAACTGCAGACTTTTTAACAATTTCAAATGAAAAAAGAACTAACGCTTCACAGCCTGCATGGGCTGCAGGAAGTGATTACGATACTGATTGGCAAGCCGCGGTATTAAATTCTAGTGCATTTCAAATGGACCATAATTTATCTTTTAATGGCGGAAATGACAAAACAAAATACTACATGTCAATGGGTTATTCAACTCAAGAAGGAGTTGCGGTATCAAACGATATGAATCGTTACACGTTTAGAAGTAGTCTTGATCATCAAATTGCCAATTGGCTTACAATTGGAGCAAATATTGGATTGACAAGAACAGAATATGATGGACTAAATACCGGTAGAAATTCATTATCAGGTAATATGTTTAATGCAATTAGACAATTACCGAACACCTCTATTTATGACAGTTCAAACCCAACAGGATATAACATAAACTTATCAACAGGTAATGTTGGTCAAGGTTCTAACTTGCAACCAGTTGGTGATAATATTTCAAATATTGCATATGTATTAAATTTCAATAAATTTAAATCTAAAATCAATAGAACTATAATTAGTGCTTTTGCTTCTGCTGATATTGCTAAAGGACTTAATTACAGATTTCAAGCAAGTGCTGATAATGCTATTACTGGTGGATTTTTATATTGGAACCCTATTCATGGAGATGGACGCGGATCTAATGGTAGGTTGCAAAACAGTAATACGGATTTAATGAGATGGAACACTCAAAACATATTAAATTATAACACAACTTTTTATGATAATCACAACATTTCTGCAACTGCAGTAGTTGAATATCAAAAAGAAAGAAATCAAAGTTTTTTTGGTGTAGGAACTAATTTATTAGATGAATTTTACAATCAGAATTTAGTTACAGGTTCTTACGGAACTCAAGAATCAGGCGGAGGAATTTCAGAAGTTGGAATTATGTCTTATTTAGGTAGAGTTAGCTATAACTACAAACAAAAGTATTTTATTCAAGGATCATTTAGAAGAGATGGTATTTCAAAACTTGCTCCAGAAACCAGATGGACCTCATTTACAGGATATTCTGCTGGTTGGAATATTGCAAAAGAAAGCTTTATGTCTAAACTAAATAAATATATTTCTGATTTTAAATTGAGAGCATCTTATGCAGAAATTGGAAATACAGAGATTGGAACTTATCCATACTTAGGTCTTACTTCTGCTTCACAATATGGTGCATTAAATGGAATTGCTTTCACTCAATTCGGAAACGATCAATTACAATGGGAAACTAGTTTAAAGACAAATTTTGGAATTGATTTAGCTTTGTATAATAATAGAGTAAAACTAACTTTTGATTATTTCAAAAATGAAACTGATGGATTAATTTTAAATTCACCTGTTCCGCCTTCTTTAGGGGTGCCTAACAATTCTATTAGCAAAAATATAGGTTCAATGCTAAATGATGGTTATGAATTTGGTTTAGATGTTAATTTAATTAATAATCAAAATTTTAAATGGGATGTAAATGCTAACTTAACGCTTCAATCAAACAAAGTAACTAGTACCCCTAATGGAGTAGATTTAATTGGAGGTTCTTCAAGCGATGTTAATATTGCACCAAATATTATTATAAGACAAGGTGAATCATTGAACTCTTTATATGGTTTTCAATATTGGGGTGTAAATCCAGCAAATGGATTCCCAGTTTATTATAAAGCTAATGGTACATTAGTTCAAGGTAATCCTGCTAGTCAATCTTATTCTGTTTTTGATCCAAACAACCCTTCAAATACATCAGTTGGCGCAACATTGACTCAAGCAGACAAAAAAATATTAGGAAATACAATACCAACCTATTTTGGAGGATTCAGTTCAAGAATGTCTTATAAGAATCTTGATTTAAGCTTCTTAATTCGTTTTAGTGGAGGCAACAAGATTTTTAACTCAACTCGACGTGAATTAATGAATCAGAACTTAAACAACAATGGAACGGAAATATTAGGAAGATGGCAAAGTGCTTCAAATCCTGGAGATGGATGGACACCTATATTATATGCTAACTCAAATACCTTTTTGAATCAATCGAGTAACGCAACAACAAGATTTGTTGAAGATGGTGACTTTATTAGCTTTGATAATATAACTTTAGGATATAATTTTCCAAAAAAATTAATGGAAAAAATTAAAGTGGAAAATATTCGTCTATTTATTCAAGGACAAAACTTATTTATGATCACAGATTATACTGGATTAGATCCTGAAATGGAAACTGCTGGAGTAGATATTAATGGAACTCCAAGAGGTACAATATTTTCAATGGGTATTAATGTAAAACTATAAAATAATATGAAAAAATATATAAAAATATTCTTATTAAGCTCAATTGCTTTAGGATTAAATTCATGTAATGAGGATGATTTACTTGATTTAAAACCAATAAATCAAATCTCAGTTGACGACTCCTTTTCCACTCCAACTTTAATTGCTAGTTCAATTAATGGAATGTATAATGCCGCAGCAATCGGTCAATATAACTCAACTTCACCTAATGGTGGTCGAGGATATATTTGGGGCGCAGCGTTTGTTCAACAAAATGATTGTAGAGGAGAAGATGTAGTAAATACACAGGCATTTTACCAACTTACTTACACTACAACTTACGATACTGGAACAGCAAATAATGTATATTATTGGGTAGATGGATATCGTTTAATAAACAGATGTAACCTAGTAATTGAAGGTGTATCAAATGCAGTTAGTAATGGTGTAATTTCAAGCGCCATAGGTGATGACTACATTGGTCAAGCTAAATTTCTTAGAGCAATTACTCATTTTGAATTATTAATGCATTTTGCAAGACCTTATCAATTTACTGCCAATGCATCACATGCTGGAATTCCATATAGAGAGGTTGGAATTGATACTCAATCCGAAATTGATTCTGAAATTGTTAAAGGAAGAAATACAGTTGAAGAATGTTACACGAAGATTATTAATGATTTGAATGATGCTGAAAGCAAAATTACAAATATTACTAAATCAAAAGCTACTAAAAATGCAGCAATTGCATTTAAAACTAGAGTTTATCTGCACAAAAGAGATTGGAATAATGTTATTACAGAAGGAAATAAACTTTCTGGAAGCGGATTGGCTTTAACTGCAAATCCTAAAGATCCATTTGTATTAGCAAATAATATTTCCAACACAGAAACAATTTTTTCAATTCAACATGCTGCTACACTTAACCCAGGTGTAAATGCTGCCTTAGCTTCTCAATATAGAAGAAGATTATTAGTTTGTATTAGTCCAATAATTTGGAGAGATCCTAGTTGGTTAACCGACGATAAAAGAAGAGAAGATAATTCAGTTAGTGGAAACCCTGGTACTGGAATGGTATTTACTAATGCAGGTAGAAAATATACAAACAAATATACTGATGATGTAAATTATACAGATTCAGCCCCTGTAATTCGATATGCAGAAGTTATTTTAAATATGGCAGAAGCTCATGCGAGAAAATCTTCACCAGATTTAACAACTGCATTAACTTTATTAAATAGTGTCAGAAATAGAGCTTTAGCAAATCCTTCTACACAAGCTTATACTTCTACAACTTTATCAAATCAATCAGACATGGTTGGTGCAATTCTAAAAGAAAGAAGAATTGAGTTTTTAATGGAAGGTCGTCGTTGGGGTGATATTCATAGACTTCAGGGTGATAATTTATTTCCTATAGATGGTATTCCAGCTAAAATAGCTAATGGGAATCCAGCTGCTTCAACATTTACTTTGGGTACACCATACTCAGGTCCTTATGGTTTAGCAAATATTCCATCTACTGACTTCAAATATTTATGGCCAATACCACAATTAGAAACTGCTAGTAATCCAACTTTAGCAGCTCAACAAAATCCAGGTTGGTAGTAAATCTATAAATTAGTTATCTTTATAAAAACCATCACTATATTAGTGGTGGTTTTTTTATAACTTTGCCCCATGGAAAAAGAAAATCAAATCTTCGGAATTAGAGCTGTTATTGAAGCTATTAATGCGGGTAAAGAAGTAGACAAAGTGTTTGTTCAAAGTGATGCACAAAGTGAATTGATGCAGGAACTGATGAAAACTATGAAAAAACACAGCGTGAATTTTTCTTATGTTCCTGTTGAAAAATTAAACCGATTAACTCCAAATAATCACCAAGGTGCAGTTGCTACCATTGCTCCTATTTCGTTTGTAAAACTAGAAACTCTTGTTGATGGCGTTGTTGAAAGCGGAAAAATGCCTTTGTTTTTAATATTAGATCAATTGAGCGACGCTCGAAATTTTGGAGCCATAATAAGAACGGCAGAATGTACGGGTGTTGACGGAATTATTGTTCAAAAAACCGGTGCTGCTCCCGTAAATGGAGACACAGTAAAAACTTCTGCAGGAGCTGTGTTTAATGTGCCTATTTGTAAAGTAGATCATATTAAAGATGCGATTTTTTACCTTCAAGGAAGCGGAATCAAAACCGTAGCAGCTACCGAAAAAACCGAAGACAGCATTTACGACATTTCACTTAACGAACCTGTTGCAATCATCATGGGAAGTGAAGACCGCGGAATCAATCCATCGGTATTAAAAATTGTAGATGCTAAAGGAAAACTTCCAATGCTCGGAACGATTGGTTCTTTAAACGTTTCTGTGGCTTGTGGGGCCTTTTTATATGAAACAGTAAGACAGAGAGGTTAATCTGAATCTTTTTCACTGCCTGCATTTTCTTCCTTATAAATATAGACATAGTTTATTGGCTGAACGTGTTGTAGCTCCTCCTCTTCTTCCGGTTTTGGCGGATTCACAAAATTTCCGTCTTCATCAAATCGTTTCATAAATGGATCGGTACTTGGATCAAAATCGGGTTTTTCCCAATCGTATTGAATGTCTTTCACATAATCGGGGGTTTTAAATCGAATTGCAAAAACAAACCCAGTAAGCAATCCAGCCAAATGCCCTTCCCAGGAAATAGTGTGATCCACCTCGGGAAATACATACCAAATCATACCTCCGTATAAAAGAACAACTGCCATAGACAAAGCCATTAATCGGTAATATTGCGTTCGTAATCCCTTGAAAAATATAAATGAAACCAAAACATAAATCAATCCGCTTGCGCCAATATGATAGGAATCGCGTCCAATTATCCAGGTAAGTATTCCAGATAATAAAACTCCGTATGCCAATACCTTCAATGATACTTCTCTATAAAAATAAATTAATGCAGTGGATAAGATCAACAGCGGTAACGAATTATTAAGTATGTGATTCAAATCACTGTGTAAAAACGGACTAAATACAACACCTTGCAATCCGGAGATAGTTCGAGGAAAAATTCCAAGTTCGTTTAAATGCAAATGAAAACTTTGATTCATAAAGAAAATAAACCAAACTACAACCAATAAGAAGGATGGAATGATCCAAGTAGCTGGAGAAAATTTAAAATGATTAAGTTCGTTGTTGTGCCTCATACTAAAACAATATCATCTAAGTTTATCAAAAATACAACCAAAAAGTTTTTAATGCTATTTTGGCAGAATTAATTAATTTTACAAAATGGAAACACCATTAGCCGAACGCATTCGTCCGCAGAAATTAGAAGATTACATAAGCCAATTGCACCTAGTTGGCCCTAGTGGATCGCTTACGCAACAAATTGCGCGAGGCGTGATTCCGTCAATGATTTTTTGGGGTTCGCCAGGTACTGGTAAAACAACTTTGGCACAAATCATTGCCAAGCAAAGCAACCGTCCGTTTTATGAATTGAGCGCTATCAACTCTGGAGTTAAGGATGTTCGTGATGTTATTGAAAAAGCGAAACAAAGTGGCGGATTGTTTACGGCCAAGAATCCGATTTTATTCATTGATGAGATCCATCGCTTTAGCAAATCACAGCAAGATTCCCTATTGGCCGCTGTAGAAAAAGGCTGGGTAACATTAATTGGAGCCACTACCGAAAACCCGAGTTTTGAAGTGATTCCGGCTTTACTTTCTCGTTGTCAGGTTTATGTATTGAATCCATTTTCTAAAGAAGATTTGTTGTCACTTTTAGACCGAGCGATAAAAAAAGATGCTATTATTTCGTCAAAAAAAATAAAAATCAAAGAATCAGAGGCTTTGCTGCGACTTTCTGGCGGGGATGGACGAAAGCTATTAAATATTTTTGAACTCGTTGTAAACGCAAGCCCTGAGGGTCAAATTTCCATAACAAATGATAAAGTTCTTGAATTGGTTCAACAAAATACCGTTTTGTATGACAAAACAGGCGAACAACATTATGACATCGTTTCGGCTTTTATTAAATCCATCCGCGGAAGCGATCCCAACGGAGCCGTTTATTGGCTTGCCCGAATGATAGAAGGCGGTGAAGATGTAAAATTCATTGCTCGTCGTATGCTGATTTTATCTAGTGAAGACATTGGAAATGCGAACCCTACGGCTTTTATCATGGCGAATAATACGTTTCAGGCGGTTTCTACGATTGGCTATCCTGAAAGCAGAATAATATTAAGTCAATGTGCTGTTTATTTAGCAACTTCTCCAAAAAGCAATGCAAGTTATATGGCCATTAATGACGCGCAGGCTATAGTAAAACAAACGGGAGATTTACCCGTTCCGATTCATTTGCGAAATGCACCAACCAAATTAATGAAAGAATTAGGGTATGGAGAAGAGTACCAATATTCACATAATTATGCTAATAATTTTAGCGAACAAGAATACTTGCCAGATGCTATTACAGAAACTAAGTTTTATGACCCAGGAAATAACTCCCGCGAAAATGGAACGCGTGAATTTTTAAAAAACCGCTGGAAAGACAAGTACAATTATTAATAATTGAAAATTAAATTTTCAGAAATTAACTTTTTACTTCCCTCCCTATAATATTCGAAATACCAAAGTCCATCGTACCCTTTTAGTAATACACCTTTTTCAACGCCGGCAACAGCAATATAAACATTCTTAAGCGAAGTTACTTTTGCAGATAATACAAGTTTGCTTTCTAATGAATATAAATCAAAACCATTTTCTGTTGTAACAACTGAAAGTTTTCTATTCAATACCTCTGAAGTAGTTTCTTGGCTAGATCCTTTAACAGCTTCACTTACAATTTCATTGCTTAACTCAACTTTTTTAATATTAGGTTGGTATTGATGGGATTTCAATTCAGTAAAATTATCAAATGCCATACGAAGTGCTTCATTGTAGGCCACTCGATATTCTTTTTCTTTACTTGTTCCAATATCGGAAGTTGCAAGAATAGTCCCTTTGCAATCTTTAATTGTAACTTTTAATTTAGTAATAAAAATATTACTGCTTTCAGCCACATCTACAAAGATTTTATTACAATTGGATTGAATAAATTCGTCCGGTGCCTCTTCGTTGTTATAATAGGTTTCAAAACCATATTTTTGTAAATACATTTTGGTAAGTACATTTAAATTATGCGCGTTTTCCTCCTTTGAAAAAGAAAATTTTGAAGGCAAAATGGCATATTTATATTCGTTGAGATTTTGAGCAACTCCAACAAACGAAATCATTAAAAATAATACTAAATACTTTTTCATTACAGGTAATTTTTTAATTCAATTAAATGATTCACTTGTTTAATTCCACTTGGAACTTCTTTATTATTTTCATTAAAATATATTGCATCCATCCCAAAATTTAATGCTCCTTTTACATCGGCATCAATACAATCGCCAATCATGATACTTTTATGCTTATCGGAATTGGCTGCTTGCAAAGCAAATTCAAATATTTTTGGGTTGGGCTTTTTTACTCCAGCCATCTCCGAATTGGTGATGGTTCTAAAATAACTATCAATTCCGGAATTTTTCATTTTCCCCGCCTGAACTTCTTGAAATCCGTTGGTTATAATATGCAAATTATATTTTGGCTGCAGATATTCTAAAATAGTAATCGTTCCTTCAAAAAGATGATTGAATTCGGGTAAAAACCGAATGTACTCCACAGAAAGCACATCAATTAATTCATCGGAAACTTCATAATTTAAAATATCAAAAGTGTCTTTTAATCTTCCATAGCGCAATTCCGCCTGGGTTACTTTTTCGTGGCGATACAATTCCCAATATTTAGCATTTAATGGAACATAATGCTTTAAGAAAAGATCCAATTCTACTTCCACTTGATGTAACTTTAATACTTTTTCAAATGCTAACGCAGAGTTTTTTTCAAAATCCCAAAGGGTATGATCTAAGTCAAAAAAAATATCGGTTATGTGTTTCATGTGCTATAATATTCCTTCATCGGCAAAGCTATAATAACTAGATTCGGTAATGATTACATGATCTAATATCATAATTTCCATTTGCTTTCCGGCAAGTTGCAATTTTCGGGTAATGTCTTTATCTGAATCACTCGCAAGCAATTTACCTGAAGGATGATTGTGTGTCAAAATTAGTGAAATTGCATTGTATTCTAAGGCTGTTTTAAAAATTATTCGGGTATCTACAATCGTACCTGTAATTCCGCCTTTAGATAATTGCGCTTTATGAATCACCTTATTGGAATTATTTAAAAACAACACCCAAAATTCTTCGTGCAGCAATTCTCCAATAATTGGCTGCATGATATTAAAAACTGCTTTACTCGAAGTAATTTTATCAAATTCAACTGCATCTTCCGAGCGCCTGCGTCTTCCGAGCTCAAGTGCAGCTGCAATAGAAATGGCTTTAGCCTCTCCAATGCCTTTAAACTCCATTAATTGCTTAATTGAAAGTTTTCCTAGCTGATTCAAATTATTATTTGCAGCAGCTAAAATACGCTGACACAATTGCACGGCACTTTCATTTCTCGTGCCCGATCCAATAAGAATTGCCAGTAACTCCGAATCGGATAATGCTGCTTTTCCTTTAAGTAAAAACTTCTCTCTCGGTCGATCATCTTCTGCCCACTGATTTATTGGAGTATACATATTTTAAATATTAGTTTCTACCTAAAATACGATTTTAAATCGGCATAAAAAACTATTTCATTAAATCCTTAACCTCATCAAAATTCAATCCACCATAATTACCCGAACTCATCAGCAATAAAGCAGAATTGTCTAAATTTTGACTGAATAAGAAATTTTTAAAATCAGTTGGATTGGTATAGATAATTAAATCATCACGCTGAAACGATTGTGCAATTTGATCATAAGTCACTTCTTCCAATTGCTTAATTTTAACTGCATCTGGCGAATAGAATACCACCGCAACATCTGCGGCATCAAGTGCTCCTTGGTATTCTTTAAGGAATTCGGCATTTAAACTACTGTAAGTATGTAATTCCAAACAAGCTATTAAAGTTCGATTTGGATATTGATTTTTTACCGCTTGTGTAGTAGCTGAAACTTTACTTGGAGAATGCGCAAAATCTTTATAAGCAACTTTGCCTTTACCCTCTGCTATTTTCTCTAAACGTTTACTGGCTCCTTTAAAACTTGCAATGGCTTCATAAAAATCGGCTTCATCTACTCCCATGCATTGGCAAACCCATTTGGCACCAGCCAAATTATTTAAATTATGTGCTCCAAAAACCTCAATTGGCATAGGCCCTTCGGGAGTATCCAACATGGTGGTTCCGTCTTCTACAGTATAAGATGGTGTTGAGTAAGGCATTTTACGAATAGGATTAGTAGTTTCTTCGGCTACTTTTTTAACTGTTTCGTCCTCTTCATTATAAACCAATATTCCGCCTTTGGTAATTTGGTTTACAAAGATTTCAAATTGCTCTACATAGTTTTCAAAAGTTGGAAAAACATTAATGTGATCCCAAGCAATCCCTGAAAGCAAAGCGATATTGGGTTGATACAAATGAAATTTTGGTCTTCTATCCATTGGAGATGAAAGGTACTCATCTCCTTCTAAAACAATAAAATCATTGTTTTCTGTTAAATGAACCATAGTGTCAAATCCTTCCAATTGCGCTCCAACCATATAATCAACTTCGATGTTATGGTAATGCATCACATGCAAAATCATAGAAGTAATTGTTGTTTTTCCGTGGGATCCACCTATCACTACACGCGTTTTATTTTTTGATTGTTCGTATAAAAATTCTGGATACGAGTAAATTTTTAATCCTAATTCATGAGCTTTAAGCAACTCGGGATTATCCGCCTTAGCATGCATTCCAAGAATAATGGCTTCAATATCTTGAGTGATTTTTTCAGGAAACCAACCAAACTCTTCTGGTAATAATCCTTTCTTTTCCAATCTCGATTTAGAGGGTTCAAAAATAGCATCATCGCTACCGGTTACATGGTATCCTTTACTATGTAAAGCTAAAGCTAAATTATGCATTGCTGCACCTCCAATGGCTATAAAGTGTGTTCTCATTTTTAGGATTTATTTTTTTCTTGGTATTGTTCTAATATTTTTTTTGCTTTATCCGAATTATGAAGCTTCACTTTGTAAAGCGACGATAACCGTTCATAGGTATTTTTAGAACCACCCAATTCAATTGCTTTAATGTAGTGTTTTTCAGCACTTTTATACCGTTCAAAGTATTCATCAATATGTGCTTTTGATAAGTATCCATCCACTGGAGATAATTTAATCAGCTCATCGGCATAACGCTGTGCTTTTTTTTCACTACCTCCAAAAAGTGCCGGAACTTGCAAATAATATTCAATCATTGCCCAACGCGCTTCAATGTGTTTCGGATTTAATACCAAAGCTTTTTCAAAAGACTCTTTCATGTCGCCAATTAATCTTATGGCAACCCATTTTCCTCCCTCTTTAGATTTTAATCCAAGTACACCGCCGTATTTATAATAATAATTGGCTTCATTTGGTTTTAAATTTTTGAGCTTCTGATAAAAACTTATTGCATTATCCCATTCTTTTAGCTGAACCGAAATATCACCCAAGTACTCTATAACTTTTATTTGGTTTGGGTTTTCTTTATTTATATTTTCAAAAATAGGTCTTGCTTGAGTATATTTCCCCTGATCATAGAGCTTTTGCGCTTTCTCAAAATTAGTTTGAGAAAAGACACAGTGCGATATAAGTAAGAAAAAAAATATTTTTGACTTCATTATTAATGCCAAACTTTAGGAATAACAAATATATGTTAATTATTGATTTTCTTTGCTATTTTGAATATTATAGCAATAAAAAAAACTCCGAACATTTCTGATCGGAGTTTTTAATTATTGAATTACTTCTGTTATTTAACCAAAGTCATTTCGTCTACAATATGTTTTGCATTTGAGAAGTTCTCAATTACCCATAACACATAACGAATATCAACATTGATCGTTCTTTGTAGTTTTTTATCAAAAATAACATCTCCGGCCATTGCTTCAATGTTTCCATCAAATGCTAAACCGATTAATTCTCCTTTTCCGTTTAATACAGGAGAACCTGAGTTTCCACCTGTAATATCATTATCTGTTAAGAAATTAACGTGTAAAGAACCATCTTTATCAGCATAACGACCGTAATCTTTATTTTTAGCCATTTCTAATACACGTGCAGGTAAATCAAATTCTTGATCTCCTTTTTTGTATTTTTTTACTTGTCCTGCAAGTGTTGTAAAATTATTTACAACAGCATCATTTCTTTTGTCAGCAGGAAGTGCGCGAACTTTACCATAAGTTAAGCGTAAGGTTGAATTGGCATCCGGATATTTGATTGCACCAATATTTGACTCTCTCAATCCTTCTACTAATAATCTGAAAGAAGCAGCGTAATCATTTTGTGCTTTGGTTAATTCATCTGATCTTTTTCCGAAATGCGCAACCATATCAGTTGATAAAGCATATAACGGATCACTTGTAAGCATAGTTTCACTTGGTAAATCTAAGAATGCTTTAATTCTATCAATAGAAGTAAAAATACTTAAATCAAATGCAGCATTTACATATTTTGAAAAATCATTATTATTTAATTCACCAACTTGTTTTACCATTGGAGCAATATCAAAACCTGTTGATTTTGTAGCATAGGTTTTTAATTGCGCCGCAAGTATATCTTTCTCAGCAGGAATATGTAATTCTTTATACATTTCTGTAGCCATCTCCAAAATTTGAGGCGCTAATGTTGCACGTTTTGCAGCATCCGCTTTAGCATATAAATCCAATTGTCTTCCTAATCCTCTACTTATTGTTCCAAAAGAAGAAGTTCTAAATAATTGTTGTAAGTAATTGTCATGACGCGATTTTTCATTTGTCATAGCATAATACTTATTTATGTTTGAAATTACATTTCCGTATTTAGATTTATTATCCGCTTTGTTAGCCCATTTATCAAACTTTGCTTCTTGTGCGGCTTTTGATTTAGCAGTGCCAAATTTTGTTAACGCATCAATCATTCCTTGACGGTTTTTCCAATAATTAGCAGTAGAGGCATATTTTGAAGCATATACAAGATTTAAAGCATCACTTTGATTCATGTATTTTTTCATTTGATCCATTCCTGTTTTTGCACCTTCAACCCATGCAGGGTATGCAAATTTTACGTTTTGGTCAATTCCACCAGCTGGCATCCATCGGTTGGTTCTTCCAGGGTAACCAAGAATCATCGCAAAGTCATTTTCTTTTACTCCACCTAAATTAACAGGTAAATAATGTTTTGGTTTTAATGGAACATTGTTTTCAGAGTATTCAGCTGGAGATCCATCTGCATTTGCATAAACTCTAAACATTGAGAAATCAGCAGTATGGCGAGGCCATTCCCAGTTATCGGTATCTCCACCAAATTTTCCTAAACTTTCTGGAGGAGTTCCTACTAAACGAACATCTTTATAATCTTGGTAAACAAAATAGTAATATTCATTACCTTGAAAAAACGGACGAACAGAAACAGTATATTTTCCGCCTTCATTATTTTCTTTTTCAATTTTAGCAATTTCAGCATTAATTGCTTTTTCTCTATCCGCTTCACTCATGCTAGCATTTACTACTCCTAATATTCTTTTTGTACAATCATCCATTCTTACAAAGAAACGAACATACAAACTAGATGGTTTCATCTCGGCCTTTTTATTTTCAGCCCAATAACCGTCTTTCAAATAATTTTTTTCAGCTGAGGATAATTCTGCGATTGCATCATACCCACAGTGGTGATTTGTTAATACTAAACCATCTTTAGAGATGATTTCGGCAGTACAACCTCCATTAAATTGTACAATAGCATCCTTCAAACTATGGTTGTTAATGCTGTAAATTTCTTCGGCTGTCAATTGCAAGCCCATTTTTTGCATGTCGCGGTGGTTTAATCTTTCAATAAACATTAAAAACCACATTCCTTCATCTGCTTTTACGCTCATTGGAATAAGCAATATTGCAGCAATAAGGGATAAAATAATTTTTTTCATTTTGTTTAAATATAAAGTTATCTTTTAATTTCTACTTGTCTTGTAAAACAATAATTTGTTACAGTTTTTTTTAAAAGTAGAGTTGCGAATTTACTATTTTTTTTGGTATTCACCCAATTAGAAATAAACATTAATAATAAAGCCTCGAATTATCGAGGCTTTATTATTAAATATAGTTACAATCCATGACTGTTTTCGGGCTTATCGTCTCCGACATTTAGCATTTCCCAAAGTTTATCTTTCAAATCGGTTAATCCTTGTTGGGCAACTGAAGAAATAAACATATATGGAATACCTAATTTGGATTTATCCAAAAGCTGTTTCATTTCTGCTTTCAATTCATTATCGAGCATGTCACATTTAGAAATGACTAGCAATCGGTCTTTGTCTAACATTTCGGGGTTGTAACGGCGCAATTCGTCCAATAAAATCTCGTATTCTTTTTTGATATCATCCGCATCGGCAGGAACCAAAAATAACAAAGTTGAGTTTCTTTCAATATGGCGCAAGAAATAATGTCCCAATCCTTTTCCTTCTGCAGCACCTTCAATAATTCCAGGAATGTCTGCAATCACAAACGATTGAAATTCTCTGTAAGCTACAATTCCTAAATTAGGTTTTAATGTTGTAAATGGATAATCTGCAATTTTTGGCTTAGCCGAAGTCAGCACTGACAACAAAGTAGATTTTCCGGCATTTGGGAAACCAACCAAACCTACATCGGCAAGTACTTTCAATTCTAAAATCACATCCAATTCGGTTGAAGGCATTCCGGGTTGCGAATATCTAGGCGTTTGATTGGTAGCACTTCTAAAATGCCAGTTACCTAAACCTCCCTTACCACCTTGTGCTAAAATGCGCACTTCATCGTGTTCGGTAATTTCAAATAATGTTTCTCCGGTTTCAATATCTTTCACAACAGTACCAAGAGGCACTTCTACAATTTTATCTTCACCATCGTGACCTGTACTTCTTGAACTTCCGCCATCACCGCCATGTCCTGCACGAATGTGTTTAATAAATTTTAAATGAAATAAAGTCCACAAACTTTTATTTCCTCTCAAATAAACATGTCCTCCACGACCACCGTCTCCACCATCTGGACCCCCTTTTTCAATAAATTTTTCTCTATGTAAATGCGTAGAACCTTTACCCCCTTTTCCGGAAGTAACATATATTTTTACATAGTCTACAAAATTTCCTTCTGTCATTTTTTTGGTTTATTTGGAAAACAAATTTGTTAAACCTATTAAAATTAAATTTTGGCAAAGTTACTAATATAGCATAGAAATCCTATGAAACTTTTTTTAATTAGTTTCTATTTCACCTATTTGATTAAACTAAAATGGGATATGCAAAGAATCTTTGCCCAAATTATTTTTAAAATTTATCGAAAACCAAGTTCAGCCTTTCGGTTACTTCGGCAATCGTTCCAATACCATTTACAGCATGAAATTTTCCTTGTCCTTTGTAATAATCCATTAAAGGAGCCGTTTTTTCATTGTATTCTTGGTAACGGTTTCTAATTTTTTCCTCGTCTTGATCATCAGGTCTTCCAGAGGTTTTTCCTCTTTCAAGCAAACGAGCAACCAAAATGGAATCATCTGCATCCAAAGCAACAGTAGCAGTTATTTTTTGCCCTTTTGATTCTAAAAAATGATCAAGTGCTGCTGCTTGCGCTAAAGTTCTTGGAAAACCATCAAATAAAAATCCAGCAGAATCTGGGTTTTTATCTACTTCGCTTTGAAGCATTTGAATGGTTACATCATCTGGAACTAAATCTCCTTGGTCCATATAGGTTTTGGCTAATTTACCAAGTTCGGTGCCATTCATAATATTGTATCTAAAAATATCCCCTGTAGAAAGGTGAGTCAAATTGTATTTTCCTTTTAAGAATTCTGCTTGAGTGCCTTTTCCAGCTCCTGGCTTGCCAAAAAGTACGATGTTGATCATTTTGTAATTGTTGTAGGTTATTAATTATTTTGTTGTGTGTTTTTATTTCAAATGCTTTAATCTGATTTATTGCGCTAATTGATACACATCGGGTAAATTTCTACCCAATCCATCGTAGTCCAAACCATATCCAACAATGAATTTATTCGGAATTCGCATCCCTACGTAATCAATTTTAATGTCTTTTTTATAGGCCTCTGGTTTAAAAAATAAAGTGGCAATTTTTAAATGCTTTACTTTTTTCTCTTTGAAAATCGCCTTCAATTCTTCAATGGTATTTCCAGTATCTACAATGTCTTCCACAATAACTACCGTTCTACCTTCTAAATTTTCATTTATTCCAATTAATTGCTTCACTTCATTGGTAGTTTGTGTCCCTTCATAGGAAGCCATTTTCATGAAACTTACTTCACACATGCCACGATACTGCTTCATTAAATCTGATAAAACCATAAACGAACCATTAAGAATCCCCACAAAAACCGGAATCTCATCAAAAAAATCATCATCCATTTGTTTGGCCATATTTGCAATAGCAAAACTAATTTCTTCAGAAGAAATAAAAGGCTCAAAAGTTTTATCGTGAAGGTGAATCATTTGGATTTGATTTTTAAAGTAAAGAGCAAATTTACGAACAAATCACTATTTACTATCAAGTATTTTGAATTTTTTGCTAATTTAATATATTTACAAAATGAATGCAGAATTTTACAATCAGATAGCCAAAAGCACCGCCCATAGAAAAAGCAGAGATGACAATAAAGACTTCATTTTTACTAACCCAAATTATTTAAGTGATTTAGTTGAAATAGCCTGTAATACTAAGGACAAGAACCACCACAAAGCGTGTTGGATTTTAGAATTAATTTGCGAAGAACGCCTTGAATTATTCGTTCCATTCATAGATAAATTTTGCGAAGCATTACCTCATTTTAAAGTCAATCCGGCCATTCGCCCAACCTCTAAAATTTGTTTGTTTTTAACCAAAAGCAAAAAAGTAACCTTAACCGAAAATCAGGAAGAAAAAATTATTGAAACCTGCCTTGATCATTTAATTGATGTGGATTTAGCAGCAACAGCAGCCTACTCCATGCGGGCTTTGTTCAAACTAGGAAAAAAGTACAGTTGGGTGAATAAGGATTAAAATCAGTGCTTTCTAGAGATTTACACAATCAATCGCCCGGATATTGTTTTGCAGTGAAAGATATATTGAAGCGATTGAAATAATTTTCAAATGATTATCTTTGCGCAAACACAACACAAATGAACTACTTTTCTTCCGATTTTAAACTTGGAATTCTCGGCGGCGGTCAGTTAGGCAAAATGCTACTTGCTGAGGCTAGAAAATTTGACATTCAAACCTACATTTTAGACCCAAGTAAAGACGCACCAAGCCAATTTGGTGCTTCCCAATTTTTCACCGGAGACTTAATGAATTTTGATGCCGTTTATGAATTTGGCAAAAAAGTAAACCTTTTAACCATTGAAATCGAAAATGTAAATCTAGACGCTTTAGACAAGTTGGAAACCGAAGGTTTGCCGGTGTATCCTTCTCCAAAAACGTTGCGTTTAATTCAGAATAAAGGAGTTCAAAAAGATTTTTATGTTGCAAATGGTATTCCGACTTCCAAGCATACCCGATTTTCAAATCTTGAAAACCTAAAAGCCGTAATTGGAACTATTTCTTTACCGTTTGTTTGGAAATGCACCCAATTTGGATACGATGGCAACGGAGTTAAAGTAGTTCGTACCGTTTCCGATTTAGATCATTTACCAAATGTAGAATGTATTGCCGAAGAAATGGTGCCGTTTAAAAATGAATTGGCCGTAATTGTAGCGCGTTCTGCATCTGGAGAAATTAGCACCTACCCTGTGGTGGAAATGGAATTTCATCCCGAAGCCAACCAAGTAGAATATGTAATTTGCCCTGCCCGAATTGATACTGCTGTCACTCAAAAAGCACAAGAAGTTGCTTTAAAAGTTTCGGAAGCGTTTAATCATGTTGGTCTTTTGGCTGTGGAAATGTTTCAAACTCAAAACGATGAGATTTTAGTTAACGAAGTGGCGCCAAGACCACACAATTCGGGGCACCATACCATTGAAGCCAGTTATACTTCGCAATTCGAAAATCATTTACGCGCCATATTAAACTTGCCTTTAGGAAATACCGCTAGTAAAGTTGCCGGAATTATGGTAAATTTGGTCGGTGAAGAAGGATTTTCAGGCCCAGTGACTTATCAAAATATTGAAAAAATAATGGCCATTGACGGGGTTACGCCCCACATTTACGGTAAAAGAGAAACAAGACCTTTCCGAAAAATGGGACATGTAACTATTGTAAATGAAGACATGGCAGAAGCAAGAAAAATTGCTGAAGAGGTTAAGAATAGTATTCGAGTAATTAGTTAAATTATTATAAATTAGGAATTCAAAATAGAATTATGAAAGTAGCCATAATAATGGGAAGCATCTCCGATATGCCCGTGATGCAAGAAGCCATCGACATCTTAAAAGGATTTGACATCGAAACCGAAGTAGACATCGTTTCGGCACACAGAACACCCGAAAAACTTTTTGATTTCAGCAAAAATGCCCACACCCGCGGAATTTCAGTAATTATTGCAGGTGCCGGTGGCGCGGCGCATCTTCCGGGAATGGTAGCTTCTATGTCACCACTGCCTGTAATTGGCGTTCCTGTAAATTCGAGCAATTCTATTGATGGTTGGGATTCGGTTTTATCTATTTTACAAATGCCAGGCGGCGTTCCTGTGGCAACGGTTGCACTTAATGGAGCAAAAAATGCCGGAATTCTTGCCGCTCAAATTATCGGAAGTCACGACAAATGTGTTTTAGATAAAATTATTTTCTACAAGGAAAGCCTTAAAGAAGCCGTAAATAAAGCTTCAAACGGATTAAAAAAATAGTTTTAGAAGCTATTTCCTGCTATTCGTTACAATCTTTGCATTACATGCAAAGGATTTTCACTTCTATCAGGGCTAATTCGGCCCTAATAGCAACAACTATAAATTATAATTGACTTTTTTCAACTAATGAAAATTTTAACAACACCTTTTCAAACCAAACACAATACCGCCCCTTTTTCGCAAATAAAATTAGAAGATTATGCTCCTGCTTTTATTGAAAATATTGCTTCTGCAAGGGCAGAAATTGATGCAATCGCCAATAATCATGAGGCCCCTACATTTGAAAATACGATTGTTGCTTTAGATTTTTCGGGAGAACAATTGGATCGATTGTCTTCTATATTCTTTAATTTAAATTCGGCAGAAACTTGTGACGAAATGCAAAAAATAGCACAAGAAGTTTCGCCTTTATTAACCGAATTTAGTAACGATGTGGCTTTAAATGAAAATTTATTCAAACGTGTTAAAGCCGTTTACGATCAAAAAGATTCGCTTACCCTAACTCCAGAACAAACTACACTTTTAGACAAAAAATTCAAAGGATTTTCTAGAGATGGAGCGCTGCTAAATGAAGCCGATAAATTAGTTTTAAGAGAAATAGACACCGAATTAGCCAAATTAAAATTAACCTTCGGGGAAAATGTATTGGCTGAAACCAATAACTACCAACTTCACATAACCAATGAAGCCGATTTAAAGGGCCTACCAGAAGGAGCTAAAGAAATGGCGCGATCGTTAGCTAAATCTAAAGAATTAGAAGGTTGGATTTTCACACTAGATTTTCCAAGTTATTTACCTTTTGTCACTTATGTTGAAAATCGTGAATTACGAAAAGAATTGGCTATAGCTGCTGGTAAAAAAGCATTTCAAGACAACGAATTTGATAATAAAGAAAATGTAAAACGAATTGTTACTTTACGCCACAAAAGAGCCAAATTATTAGGCTACGAATCGCATTCGCATTTTGTTTTGGAAGAGAGAATGGCTCAAAATCCAGAAAAAGTAAAAACTTTTTTGAATGATTTATTGCAAAAAGCGAAGCCTGCTGCACAAAAAGAATTTGCTCAATTAACCGCTTTTGCAAAAGAGTTAGACGGAATTGAAAATCTAGAAAAATGGGATAGCGCTTATTATTCGGAGAAGTTAAAACAAAAATTATTCAGTTTGGATGACGAAATCCTAAAACCCTATTTTCAATTAGAAAAGGTATTACAGGGCGCGTTTACCATCGCTGAAAAATTATTTGGAATTACCTTCAAAGAAGTTTTTGACATCGATAAATACCATGAAGAAGTGCAAACTTTTGAGGTTTTGGATGAAAAAAATAATCTGGTTGCTGTTTTTTACACCGATTTTTTTCCAAGAAAAGGAAAACGTAATGGCGCATGGATGACTTCGTATAAATCGCAAGCAATAAAAAATGGAATTAATGATAGACCGCATGTTTCTATTGTTTGTAATTTCACTCCGCCTACCGAAACCAAACCATCTTTATTAACTTTTAATGAAGTAACTACTTTATTTCATGAATTTGGTCACGCTTTACACGGAATGTTGGCGAATACCACTTATCCAAGTTTGTCGGGAACTTCGGTGTATTGGGACTTTGTAGAATTACCAAGTCAGGTGATGGAAAATTGGTGTTATGAGCCAGAAGCTTTGGCGCTATTTGCAAATCACTATGAAACCGGAGAAATCATTCCGCAAGAGTATGTAGAAAAAATCAAAGAAAGTGCCAGCTTTTTAGAAGGACTTGCCACGCTACGCCAATTGAGTTTCGGAATATTAGACATGACCTACCACGCTGTAAATCAAGAAATTGCTGATGTAAAAGCATTTGAAAAACAAGCCATGGATACCGCCTCATTATTTCCCGATGTTGCCGAAAATTGTATGAGTGTTTCTTTTTCACATATCTTTCAAGGAGGCTACTCTTCAGGATATTACAGTTATAAATGGGCGGAAGTTTTGGATGCTGATGCCTTTGCTTATTTCCAAGAAAAAGGAATTTTTAACAAAGAAGTAGCAACCAAATTCAAAGAAAATGTACTTTCTAAAGGCGGCACTGAATTACCTATGGAATTGTATAAACGATTTAGAGGTCAGGAGCCCAATGCCGATGCGTTATTGAAACGTGCAGGATTGGTGTAGACTTCTTAGATTTTTAGACTAATTAGACTTTTAATAATAAGCCGAAGTTAATACTTCGGTTTTTTTATTGCCAAATTAAAAGTAATATCAACCAAAAAATCGGCACACTTTCTACCCAAAAAGAGGTGTAATACTTATTTCGGTGTGTGGATGAAAAGTGAATTAAAACAACCGTAATTAATCCAATAAATACGGAAATGATAGAGGAATTGCTTTTTATATATTCCAAAATCATGAACGGAATCACCATTAACATTCCGAATAACTTGGATTTATTTATTCCAAATTTCTGTGGTATTGTTTGCAACGAAATTGGATCAAAAGGACTGTCTATTATTTCAAATGGTATTAATAAACTAGATAAAATAAGGAATCTTTGAATTCCATTAATCAAAAAATCTAGATTGGAAAAATGCGAATTTAAATACGGAATACCAACAGAAATATAGGTTACCACTGCACTCACAAAAAATAATTTCAACCAACCTAATTTTCGCAAAAACGTGTAAAGTAAAACCAATATTCCAGAAAAAAACAGATCCAGTTGAAAAGCTTTGGGTAGATTAATAAAAAAATAAAAGAAACCACTTAGAGCCAATATTGAAACTCCTAAAATCGAATAATACTTTGCCGAATGATAATTTCCTTTCCAAAAAACCTCCATGTATTTCAAAAAATTATAACCCAAAATTGTTGCAAAAAAAACACAAGCAGAAAAAAAAGGAATGGGATGTAATTTAGCTGTTATTTCTGTGATTTTTACCAAAGAAAAAACGGCAAAACCAACATGAATGGAAGAAAGGATGTAAAAATCAAAAAGCTTATGCAAAAATTTCATGATTCAAAAATAGTCAATCTGTTAATAAGACCCCTTTTTGGTTGAAAAATTCTCAAAATATTACAACTTGTTTAATGATAAAATAGAAGTTTAATAATTACTTTTGTTTGCTCAAACAAGAACTGTTTTTTTGGTTCTTTCAACACAACACAAACTTATCTTTATTTCTAATAAATGAAAACAGACGCATTTGCTTTACGCCACATAGGTCCTCGTGAAAGTGACCTACAACACATGTTTAAAACCATTGGGGTAGAAAACTTAGATCAATTAATTTCTGAAACAGTTCCTGAGAACATTCGATTAAAAAAGGAATTGAATTTAGATACGCCAATGACCGAATATGAATATTTAAGTCACATTCAAGAATTAGGAAAAAAGAACAAAGTATTTAAATCATACATAGGTTTAGGATACCACCCAACTATAGTTCCGGCTGTAATTCAAAGAAATGTTTTTGAAAACCCAGGGTGGTACACTGCTTATACACCGTATCAAGCAGAAATTGCGCAAGGGAGATTAGAAGCAATTTTGAACTACCAAACGACGATCATTGAATTAACCGGAATGGAAATTGCCAATGCTTCCTTATTAGATGAGGGAACTGCTGCTGCAGAAGCGATGGCGCTATTATTTGATGTTAGAACAAGAGATCAAAAGAAAAATAATGTGGTGAAATTCTTCGTTTCAGAAGAAGTGTTACCACAAACCATCTCGGTATTGCAAACGCGTTCAACTCCAAAAGGAATTGAATTAGTAATTGGAAATCATGAAACTTTCGATTTCTCTGCGGAATATTTTGGAGCCATTTTACAATATCCAGGAAAATACGGACAGGTTAATGATTATGCTGGATTTATTGCTAAAGCACATACTGCCGAAATTAAAGTAGCTGTTGCTGCCGATATCTTATCCTTAACCACCTTAACACCTCCAGGAGAAATGGGTGCCGATGTAGTAGTTGGAACTTCACAACGCTTCGGAATACCTATGGGTTATGGAGGTCCACATGCAGCCTATTTTGCAACCAAAGAAGAATACAAGCGTTCTATGCCAGGAAGAATCATTGGGGTAACCATTGATACAAACGGTAATCGTGCTTTAAGAATGGCATTGGGAACCAGAGAACAACATATCAAAAGAGAAAAAGCAACTTCCAATATTTGTACTGCACAAGTATTATTGGCTGTAATGGCAGGAATGTATGCCGTATTTCATGGTCCAAAAGGATTGAAATATATTGCAAATAAAGTTCATGCTTCGGCGGTAACTTTGGCGGATGCCATAAATAAATTAGGAGTTTACCAAACAAACACCTCTTTTTTTGACACACTTTTAGTTAAAGTCGATGCTTCAAAAGTGAAAGCTGTGGCTGAAAAACACGAAGTGAATTTCTTTTATGTAGATAGCGAAACCATTTCTATTTCATTAAATGAAACCACTTCTTTAAAAGACTTAAATCAAATTATTTCCCTATTTGCGGAAGCATTAAATAAAGAAGCATTTACAATTAGTGAATTAACTTCTACAACTAATTATCCAGCTTCATTAGCTAGAACTTCTACTTTTTTAACGCATGCTGTTTTCAACAATCATCATTCGGAGTCGCAATTAATGCGTTACATTAAAAAATTAGAGCGTAAAGATTTATCCTTAAATCATTCGATGATTTCATTAGGATCTTGTACAATGAAATTGAATGCTGCTGCGGAAATGTTGCCTTTATCTATGGCAAATTGGAATAGCATTCACCCATTTGCTCCAATTGAACAAGCAGAAGGTTATCAAATCCTACTTAAAAAACTTGAACACCAATTGAATGTGGTTACAGGTTTTGCAGGAACTACATTACAACCGAATTCGGGAGCACAAGGAGAATATGCAGGTTTGATGGCTATTCGTGCATACCATTTATCACGTGGAGATCACCACAGAAACATTTGTTTAATTCCTTCATCGGCACACGGAACCAATCCGGCTTCGGCTGCCATGGCAGGAATGGAAATTATTGTTACTAAAACAACCCCAGAAGGAAATATTGATGTAGAAGATTTAAGAGCTAGAGCTATTGAGCACAAAGACAATTTATCTGCCTTAATGGTTACTTACCCATCTACACATGGAGTTTTTGAAAGCACCATCATCGAAATCACCGATCTTATTCATGAAAATGGAGGTTTGGTTTATATGGATGGAGCCAACATGAATGCGCAAGTTGGATTAACTAATCCGGCTGCCATTGGCGCTGATGTATGCCACTTGAACCTTCACAAAACCTTTGCCATACCTCATGGTGGTGGAGGACCTGGAGTGGGACCAATTTGTGTAAACGAAAAATTAGTTCCGTTTTTACCAACCAATCCAATAATTCCTACAGGAGGAGATCAAGCAATTACGGCTATTTCTGCTGCTCCATTTGGTTCGGCGTTAGTTTGCTTAATTTCATATGGATACATTTCAATGTTAGGATCTGAAGGATTAACCAATGCAACCAAATATGCTATTTTGAATGCCAATTACATGAAAGCGCGTTTGGAAGATCATTATCCTGTATTGTACTCGGGTGAAATGGGAAGAGCGGCTCACGAAATGATCTTAGATTGCCGTGCATTCAAACAACAAGGAATTGAAGTTACTGATATTGCAAAACGATTAATGGATTATGGTTTCCATGCGCCAACGGTATCTTTCCCTGTTGCTGGAACTTTGATGATTGAACCAACAGAAAGCGAAGATTTAGCAGAATTGGATCGTTTTTGTGATGCCATGATTTCAATAAGAAAAGAAATTGAAAAAGCAACTGCAGAAGATCACAACAATATACTGCACAACGCACCGCATACCCAAGCAATGTTAACAGCTGATGTTTGGAATTTCCCATACACCAGAGAACAAGCAGCATATCCATTAGAGTATATTGCTGAAAATAAATTCTGGCCAAGTGTTCGTCGTGTAGACGATGCTTATGGCGATCGAAACTTAGTTTGTAGCTGCGCTCCTATTGAAGCGTATATGTAGATAAAGCGCGAAGTTAGAAGCGCGAGACAATAAAAAAAGGTTTCAATAAATATTGGAACCTTTTTTTTATAAATTAGGATGTAAATCAAGATTATCACTATCTAAATTAAGTAAATTTGTATAAATAATTATTTCAAATGAATGATATTCAAAACCAAGACGATTTATATAAAGTTGTAGATGAGTTTTACAAAAAACTATTAGCCGATGAAGCCATCAGTTATATTTTCACCGATGTGGTAAAAATTAAACTTGAGGAACACTTACCAATATTGGTCAGTTTTTGGTCGCAATCCATTTTAGGAACAGGGGGTTATTTTAACAACCTGACTCAAATACATTTGGATGTTAATTCAAAATCCTATTTATCAAAAGAGTTATTTGAAATTTGGTTGCATCATTTTGAAGCTGCCATCGACGAAAATTATCAAGGGATTAATTGTGAACGAATGAAAAACCAAGCGCATAATTTATCAACCATTATGCAAATTAAAATTGCAAAAGAAAAAGAGGGAAAATTGTAATATTATTAATTAATCAATCAATTATTTAAACAATTAACAATAATTCAATGTTTTTGAGTTTGTATTGAAAAGTTTAATTAATTATTAATAAATTCGTTATCATAATATTAAAATAATGAATATAAAAATCACTGGATCTGGAAGTTATATTCCTACCGTAACTGTAAAAAATAAGGATTTTTCAAATCATGTTTTCTTAAATGAAGACGGAAGTAATTTTGGATTAACTAACGATGTGATTACTGAGAAATTTTACGGAATTACGGGAATTCAAGAGCGAAAATATGCAGCAGATGATTTAACAACATCTGAAATTGCATTTTTTGCTGCTGAAAAAGCAATTACTGATGCCAAAATTGATCCAGAAACTTTAGATTATATCATTTTTGCTCACAACTTTGGTGATGTAAATAAGGGTGCCATTCAATCGGATACGCTTCCGAGTTTAGCCAGTAGAGTAAAACACAAGCTAAGAATTCAAAATCCGAAATGCGTTGCCTATGACATGCTCTTTGGTTGCCCAGGCTGGGTAGAAGGTGTAATTCAAGCACAAGCTTTTATTAAAGCTGGTATGGCCAAAAAATGTTTGGTGATAGGTGCCGAAACACTATCTCGAGTGGTAGATCCACACGATAGAGATTCTATGATTTATTCCGATGGTGCTGGAGCAACAATTATTGAAGCTACTGATGACGAGGGCGGAATTTTAGCTCATGAAACTGCTACCTACACTTATGATGAAGCACATTTTTTATTTTTTGGAAAATCCTTCAACAAAGACCATGATCCAAATGTGCGTTATATAAAAATGCATGGAAGAAAGATATATGAATTTGCGCTTTCTAACGTTCCAAAAGCAATGAAAGAATGTTTGGATATAAGTGGCGTTGATATCAGTCAATTGAAAAAAATATTGATTCACCAAGCCAATGAAAAAATGGATGAGGCAATTATTCAAAGGTTTTACAAATTGTACGATCAAAAAATGCCGGATGGAATCATGCCGATGAGTATCCACGAATTAGGAAATTCAAGTGTTGCAACCGTGCCAACCTTATTTGATTTATTGATTAAAGGAAAAATTAAAGACCATAACCTCAACAAGGGAGATGTGATCTTGTTTGCTTCAGTAGGATCTGGAATGAATATCAATTCAATTGTATACAAAATGTAATTCATAACTTAATTTTGTTTACCTTAATAGTTCCAAAGTTTCAGGTTTAATTACTAAATTTACCAACCATTTCAATTTGGAATAGTAAACTGAAACAAACAAATAATGTACGAAAAAACCTATCCTAATAAACGCTTCAAGCATACTTTAGAATTTTTACAAAAACATGTAACAACTTCCGAAACTATTTTTGATTTGGGTGTACCCAATCCTTTTTCAAAAATAATGGAAGAAAATGGATATACTGTAAAAAACACTACCGGAGAAGATTTAGATAATGATGTAACTGCCTTGCAAAATCAAGAGTATTCAGTTTTTACGGCTTTTGAAATATTTGAACATTTATTGAACCCGTATACCATTTTGCAAAATGTAAAATGTGATAAATTGTTAATTTCCATTCCTTTACGATTGTGGTTTTCGCCTGCATATAGAAGCAAAACCGATATGTGGGATCGCCACTACCATGAATTTGAAGATTGGCAATTGGATTGGTTACTAGAAAAAACAGGCTGGAAAATTACAGCAAGAGAAAAATTTACGCATCCAGTGAAAAAGTTTGGATTCCGACCTTTACTTCGTTATTTCACGCCCCGTTATTACATTGTTTACGCAGAAAAAGTAAAATAAATGAACTACTACATTGTAATTCCTTCCCATAATGAAGAAGAATTTATTGGACTTACCCTACAATCTTTGGTAGAGCAAACCGTTTTGCCTACAAAAGTTGTGGTTGTAAACGATAATTCAACCGATGCTACTGCAGCAATAGTATCCGATTTTGCTTCAAAATATCCTTTTATTTCATTGGTTAATAAAACTTCCGATGCCATTCATTTACCCGGTAGCAAGGTAATTCAAGCTTTTCAAACAGGATTTGAAACATTAGATGAAAATTATGATTTGATTGTAAAAGCCGATGCCGATTTGATTTTTCCGAGAAATTATTTTGAAACCATAATTTCACATTTTCAATCGGATGTCAAAATTGGTATGGCGGGTGGATTTGCATACATAGAAAAAAATGGCGAATTTATTCTTGAAAATCTAACCGACAAAGACCATATTCGAGGTGCATTTAAAGCATACAGAAAAGATACTTTTAAGCAAATTGGCGGCCTTAAACCTGCAATGGGTTGGGATACCGTAGATGAATTGCTTTGCAAATATTATGATTGGAAAGTAATTACAGATACAACTTTAAAAGTAAAGCATTTAAAACCAACAGGCGCAAATTATAATAAAACCGCCCGCTATAAACAGGGAGAAGCTTTCTACACCTTGGGTTATGGGCTTTTGATCACTGCTATTGCTTCCGCAAAATTAGCAATAATGAAGAAAAAACCCTTGTTGTTTTTTGATTATATCAAAGGTTTTTGGATAGCAAAAAAAAGTAATAAATCCATGTTAGTTACAACAGACCAAGGAAAATTCATTCGAAATTATCGCTTAAAAAAAATGAAAGAGAAATTATTTAATCAATATTAATAATCTAAAGAATTAAACTAAATATAGTACATTTACAATTAATTTTTCCAGCAATTTGATTAACAATAACAAATGATACTTCTTAGATACATATCGCAAATTGGAAGGTACTTCTTGATGCTTAAAGAGGTATTTAACAAGCCAACAAAATGGTCTGTAATGCGCGGATTGATTTTAAAAGAAGTTGATGACTTAATAATTGGTTCCTTGGGAATCGTAGCGTTTATTGCTTTTTTTGTGGGTGGTGTAGTTTCTATTCAAACAGCACTAAATTTAACCAATCCATTAATCCCAAAACAATTAATTGGATTTGCTACCAGACAATCTATTATTTTAGAATTTGCCCCAACATTTATATCCATAATTATGGCTGGTAAAATGGGTTCTTTCATTACATCAAGTATAGGAACTATGCGAGTTACTGAACAAATTGATGCACTTGAAGTAATGGGTGTAAATTCATTAAATTATCTTGTATTTCCAAAAATTATTGCTTCTCTATTGTATCCATTTTTAATTGGGATCGCTATGTTTCTTGGTATTCTTGGTGGATGGATCGCTGGTGTTTATGGTGGATTTGTAGCAAGTAATGAATTTGTTACCGGACTCCAAACTAATTTTATTCCGTTTCACATAAGCTATGCTTTTATAAAAACAATGGTTTTTGCATTTATACTTTCTACAATCCCTTCTTTCCATGGATATTACATGAAAGGTGGGGCACTAGAAGTTGGAAAAGCGAGTACTGTTTCATTTGTTTGGACTAGTGTTGTAATTATTGTGGTCAATTATATTTTAACTCAATTACTATTAACATAATGATAGAAATAAAAAATTTAGAAAAATCATTTGGTGATAATAAAGTTTTAAAAGGAATTTCGACCGTTTTTGAAACTGGAAAAACCAATTTAATTATTGGTCAAAGTGGTTCTGGCAAAACCGTTTTATTAAAATCTTTACTAGGAATACACACTCCCGAAGTAGGAACTATATCATTTGACGGTAGAATTTATTCTGAATTATCCGATGATGATAAAAGAGCATTAAGAACAGAAATTGGAATGGTTTTTCAAGGCAGCGCTTTGTTTGACAGCATGACTGTGGAAGAAAATGTTGGTTTCCCATTAAAGATGTTTACCAATAAATCAGCTGGCGAAATAAAAGAGCGTGCCGACTTTGTTATTCAAAGGGTTAATTTAACAAATGCACACAATAAAAAACCTTCTGAATTATCCGGTGGTATGCAAAAGAGAGTTGCTATTGCAAGAGCAATAGTTAACAATCCAAAATATCTTTTTTGCGACGAACCAAATTCTGGTTTGGATCCTAAAACAGCAATATTAATTGACAACCTAATTCTAGAAATTACCCAGGAATATAATATTACTACAGTAATAAATTCCCACGATATGAATTCAGTTATGGAAATTGGTCAAAAAATTATATTGCTTAAAGAGGGATTATTAGCTTGGGAAGGAACAAATAAAGAAATTTTTAAAACAGACAATGACGCAATTGTAGATTTTGTTTACTCTTCTAATTTGTTCAAAAAAATTAGAAAGGCACAAAACAAAGAGGAGCAAAATTAAACTAAAAATTGGAACCAATTGCAGTAATTCGCTTAATTTTTACTTTTTATCCGGGTAATATTTCAACTTCTGCATTGGCATTAAACAAAAAAACTCTTCCTGTTTTTATTTCTAAACATTCATATCGTTTTGTTCGAAGACCTTTTTTTTGAAAAATTCTTCCATTTTTAATTCTAAATAAACTTCCACTTGGTACTTCGTGAACAAAAAATACATCGGGTTTTCTTTCGTCAAATTGCTTTAATGCGAATGCTAATTTAGCATCGGTATCACTACTTGCTGTTGGATTTTTAAAGTGATTAGCAACTAATGGCAATACTGAATGAGGGAAAATTTCGGGACGAATAAACGGAACCATTAGCCTTTGAAAAGTCATCTTCCACTCTACTCCATGAGGCAAAATTTTTCTTCCAAATTTTTCAAAAGCTACTAAATGAGCAATTTCATGAATAAGCGTAATTAAAAATCGGTATTTATTTAAATTGGCGTTTACAGTAATTTCGTGTTTTCCAGAAAGCCCTTTTCTATAATCGCCGTGACGGGTTTGGCGTTCATTAACAATTTTGAGATGTACTCGGTTTTCCTTGATTAACTCAAAACAAGAAACGACTGCATGTTCGGGCAAATATTTAGCTAAAACTTCACTCAAAATTAAGGTGTTGAAGAAGAAACCTGTAATACTTTGCCGTTGTAAAATTTATTACCCGTCAAAGCAAAATTTGTAATGTATTCGGCCATTTCTTTGGCTGATGTTGGTGCTTGATAACCCGGAAAGGCTTCTTGTAACATTTCTGTTTGTACCGCTCCAAGAGCCAACACATTAAAGGCAATTCCTTGCTCTTTATATTCTTCTGCCAATAATTCCGAAAGGGTAATTAAAGCTCCTTTACTAGAACTATAAGCTGCTAACCCAGGAAATTTCATACTCCCTTGAATACCTCCCATAGAACTTATTGAAACCACATGACTCCCTGAATTTAAATACGGAATACAGATTTGTGTTAAATGCGCTACTCCAAAAACATTAACTTGATATACTTTTTCAAAATCACTAGGTGTGATTTCTACGAAAGGTTTGTTTACAAGCATTCCGGCATTATGAATAATAATATCTACTTTTTTCCATGAAGATGAAATAAAATAAGCGATTTCGTTTATTCCTTTTTGAGTAGAAAGGTCTGCTGAAAGGCATGTAATATTTTGATTTCCTAATAATTGAGGAGCGACTTTACGCGAAATTGCTGCCACTTGATGACCTTTCGAGGCAAATAGCAACGCCAATTCCAATCCTATTCCTCTTGAAGTTCCGGTAATAATTACATTTTTCATAACGCGATTTTTCAAATGCTAAAATAATAAAAAATACCCTTTCAAAAACGAAATTCTGAAAGGGTATATTATTTGAATTAAAATCTAATTATTCTAATCCTCTTGAAATTACAATGCGCTGAATTTCAGAAGTTCCTTCATAAATTTGAGTGATTTTAGAATCACGCATCATACGCTCCACATGGTATTCGGCAACATAACCGTTTCCACCGTGAATTTGTACTGCTTCATTTGCAACCTCCAAAGCAATTTCGGAAGCGTATAATTTAGCCATAGCTCCAGAATGTGCAATGTCTTTACCTTCATCTTTTTCGCAAGCCGCTTTCATTACTAATAATTTGGCAGCAGTAACTTTTACATACATATCGGCCAATTTAAATGCAATTACTTGGTGGTTAAAAATTTCTTTTCCGAATGCTTTTCTTTCATGAGAATATTTCAAAGCCAATTCGTAGGCGCCTGTTGCAATCCCTAAAGCTTGAGAAGCAATACCGATACGACCACCATTTAAAACATTCATTGCGAATGCAAATCCAAAACCATCCGCGCCAATTCGGTTTTCTTTTGGAACTTTCACATCATTAAACATCAAAGAGTGGGTATCGCTTCCGCGGATTCCCATTTTTTTCTCTTTGGGACCAATATCAAATCCTTCCCAACCTTTTTCAACGATGAAAGCATTGATTCCTTTATGTCCTTTTTCAATATCGGTTTGAGCAATAACTAAATAAGTTGAAGCGGTAGATCCGTTGGTAATCCAGTTTTTTGTTCCGTTTAATAAATAGTAATCTCCTTTATCAATAGCAGTTGTTTTTTGAGAAGTCGCATCACTTCCTGCTTCTGGCTCACTCAAGCAAAACGCACCAATCACCTCCCCTTTTGCAAGTGGAACTAAGTATTTCATTTTTTGCTCTTCGTTGCAATATCTTTCCATTCCGGCGCAAACAAGCGAGTTGTTAACCGACATAATTACGGCTGCAGAAGCATCCACTTTAGCAATTTCGGTCATTGCCAAAACATAAGAAACACTATCCAATCCAGCACCGCCGTATTTAGGATCAACCATCATCCCCATAAAACCAAGTTCACCCATCATTTTAACTTGCTCAGTTGGAAATTTCGAATGTTCGTCTCTTTCAATTACTCCAGGTAATAATTCGGTTTGAGCAAAATCTTTAGCAGCTTGCTGAATCATTAAATGCTCTTCGGTAAGATTAAAATCCATATTTTTGAGGGATATTATTTAGTAATTACTTAATTTTAGACATCAAAAATAGAACATTTTTATTAATATCTCAAACGATTTCGCAATTTTAAAAATGATTAAAGAAAACTATCATGTTATTGGCGTAATGTCAGGCACATCGCTTGATGGAGTTGATTTAGCGGAGATAAAATTCCAAATAAAAAATAACAAATGGAGTTTTACAATATTAAAAAGCGAAACAATCGCCTACACTCCAGAATGGGTTCAAAAACTGAAAGAAGCGGTAAATTATTCTGATTCGGAGTTGAAAGAATTGAATGAAAACTACACCGATTTATTAGGTAAAATAATCAAATCGTTTATTGATAAAAACAAAATTATAGATCTTGATGCGGTTTGTTCCCATGGGCATACCATTTTACACCAACCCCAAAATGGCTTTACGCTACAAATTGGCAACTTGCCAAAAGTTGCTGCTCTTGTAAATGAAAAAGTTGTTTGTGATTTCAGGGATCAAGATGTGGAGTTGGGTGGCCAAGGTGCGCCGTTAGTTCCAATTGGAGATCGTATTTTGTTTTCAGAATTTGATTATTGTTTAAATTTAGGTGGATTTTCCAATGTTTCTTTTGAGGAAAACGGAACACGATATGCTTTTGATATTTCGCCGGTAAATACTGTATTAAATTTTTATGCCAATCAATTGGGATTGGAATACGATGACGGAGGAAAAATTGCTCAAAAAGGAAAACTGAATTTGGAATTATTGAATGAATTAAATGCATTAGCGTATTATTCGAAACCCTTTCCAAAATCATTAGGTTTTGAATTTGTGAAAGAAATTGTTTTGCCTTTAATTGAAAACTATTCGATAGCAATAGAAGATAAAATGCACACTTTTACCGAACACATTGCATGGCAAATCAATTTGGCTTTAGCAAAAAAAGAAGGCAAAATGCTCATTACAGGTGGTGGTGCTTACAATAAATTCTTGTTAGAACGGATGCACTTTCATCTACCAAATATTGAAATTGTAGTGCCGGATGGTAACACTTTAGAATTTAAAGAAGCATTAATTTTTGCGTTACTTGGTGTTTTGAAATTAAGAAATGCAATCAATGTATTGAGTAGCGTTACTGGCGCGAAAAACGATCACAGCAGTGGGGTGATTTATAACTAAATTAAAGTTGAAAAGAACAAAACTATTTATTTCATTTTTTAATAGCGAAAAAGCTGGCGGTATGGTACTTCTTATTTGTACCTTACTTTCGTTATTGCTTGCAAATTCCAACTATTCAGTGCAATACAACTCGCTTTGGCACATTTCAATTGCAAATCATCCTTTAGAGTATTGGATCAATGATGGATTAATGGCGGTTTTCTTTTTATTAATCGGATTAGAATTAGAAAGGGAAATTTACAAAGGAGAATTATCAAAAATTAAAGAAGCAATTCTTCCAATAAGTGGCGCTCTTGGCGGAATGATTATTCCTGCAGTAATTTATTTATTTTTTAACAGCAACACTACTTATCAAAAGGGATTTGGGATTCCTATGGCAACCGATATTGCCTTTGCTATTGGAATCTTATCCCTACTAGGAAATCGAATTCCCTTATCACTTAAAATATTTTTAACTGCATTAGCAGTTATTGATGACTTAGGTGCAATTTTAATGATTGCACTATTTTATACCAAAACCATTTACTTCATTAATTTGGCTATTTCTTTGGCTATTTTCGGTTTTTTGTTACTTCTCAATCGATTAAAAATAAACAACCTAATTATATACCTCATAGGAGGCGTAATAATGTGGTATTTTATGTTAAACTCTGGAGTACATGCTACCATTACAGGTATACTTTTAGCTTTTGCAATTCCATTTGAAGATGGGAGAGCAAATTCTATTTCATACAAGCTACAAAGTTGGTTACATTATCCGGTAGCTTTTGTTGTGATACCATTATTTGCTTTGTGCAATACTGCAATTCATTTGGATACTAATTGGTTAAATATTATTTCTGAACCTTATTCGCTTGGAATAGTATTTGGTTTAACTTTAGGAAAACCAATTGGAATCGTGTCGTTTGTTTATTTATCGATCAAACTTAAATTAACCCATTTACCAAAAGATATAAATTGGAACAAACTCTTAGCGGTTGGATTTCTTGGAGGAATTGGATTTACTATGTCAATATTTGTAACACTTTTAGCTTTTGATAGTACACAAATAATAAATGATTCTAAAATAATGATTTTAACTGCCTCATTATTATCGGCCTGTATAGGCTATATACTGTTGAGTAACAATTTTAAATCAGGTGAATAATTAAAAACAAATTCACAATTTTTAGTATCTTTAATCGTTAAATAAAAAAAGGGATTATGGGTTTAACATCATTAGCAATTAAGAAAACGCTCAATTCTTTGGCATCCGACAAAAAAAAGTCGCTGATATTGGCTGCTATTTTTTATTGTATCCTACTTTGCATCCTTTACTTAATTAGTTTCTGGCCTCCATCCGATGAAGAATTATTAGCCATGACTGGCGGTGGTGGTGGCGGTGGTGTTACTGTGAATTTTGGCGATAGTGAATTGGGTTCTGGAGATAATTTTGACAGTAAGGAGCTGGATGTAAAAACCAACACCCAACTTGTTCCGGCAGAGGAAACACCACAAGAAGATATCATTTCGGAAGAAACGGATGCTGATAAAACAGATGTTGTAATTCCGAAAAACGAACCTGTAAAAACCCCAAAAGTACTCGTTAAACCCGAAGTAGTAAAACCGGTTGAAGTCAAAAAACCTGTAGAAAGAAAAGTAGATGATGCAGTAGCAAATCTTATTAAAGGAAATAAAAAGGGTGGTGACGGAGAATCAAAAACAGCAGGTAATCAAGGACTTTCAAATGGAGATATAAATTCCAAAGGGTATACAGGCACTGGTGGATCTGGAGGCGGTACCGGAGGTGGAAACGGAAGTGGCAATGGCAAAGGGACAGGACCTGGAAGCGGTTCTGGTAGTGGCGGTGGCAACGGAAGTGGCATTGGAAAAGGAAACGGCTCAGGTTATTCTTTGGCAGGAAGAAAAGCACTAACTAAACCAGCTCCAGTATACAATTGTAATGAAGAAGGAACTGTAGTTGTTCAAATTACAGTAAACAGAGAGGGCAAAGTAATCGAAGCAAAACCAGGCGCAAGAGGAACTACAAACACAGCAGCTTGCTTGGCATCTCAAGCCAAAATTGCAGCTTTAAATACAAAATGGAGTCCGAGTCCTGATGGAACTGAAAATCAAGTTGGAACAATAAAATACAATTTTAGTTTAAGAGATTAATCCAAATTAATACCAATAAAAAAGCTCCACAATGTGGAGCTTTTTTATTAAATATAATCTAACACGCGCTCGAGCGCCATTCCCCTAGAACCTTTTATTAATAGAGTACTTTTAGAGAATTTAGTTGTTTGTAAATATTCTGCAAACGAATTAAAGTCTTTATAAAATTTGAAATTAGATTGTTCTATTTTATTAGAATAAAAATCATTCCCAATAAAATAACATTCAACCAATTCATTCGATTTTAAATAATTAATTATCGATTGGTGCTCGGTTAGGCTTTCTTCCCCTAACTCAAACATGTCTCCAATAATAATTACTTTATTGCTTTTTTCTAATTGCAGAAAATTTTGTAACGCCACGAGCATACTACTCGGATTGGCATTGTAGGCATCTAATATTATTTCATTTGAGTTCTTAGTAAGCAACTGAGACCTATTATTTTCTGGAATGTAGCTTTCAATAGCTTCTTTTATTGCGACATTCTCAACAGAAAAATAACTTCCAATGGCAATAGCTGCACTTATATTATTGGCATTATAAAGTCCAATTAAATTGGATTTTACCGTCAAACCATGAAATTGCAATTCAACTAAAGGATTAGCAACAACCTGCTCAATAAAGGTTGAAGCGGAAGCAGAATTTTGACCAAAAGTAATACAATCCATTGCGCTTGTTTTATCCATTTGAATGGCATCATCAAGGTTAACAAATACTTTTTTTCTATTTGCTTTTAAATAATTATACATTTCGCTTTTACCTTTTATAACACCTTCTACTCCACCAAACCCTTCTAAATGCGCTTTCCCGAAATTGGTTATGTAACCAAAATCTGGCTGTGCAATTTCACATAAAAATTCTATTTCTTTTTGATGATTCGCCCCCATTTCTACAATTCCAATTTGGGTTACAGAAGTAAAGGAGAGCAAGGTTAAAGGCACACCGATGTGGTTATTTAAATTTCCAATTGTAGCTTTGGTAGTATACTTTTTAGAAAGCACTACATTTATCAACTCTTTGGTTGTGGTCTTACCGTTACTACCCGTTAAGGCAATAATTGGAATATTTAAATACACACGATGGTATTTTGCTAATTGCTGCAAAGCGGTTAAGCAATCCTCAACCAAAATAGTTCTATTGTCAATAAAATAATCCTTATTATCAATTAAGACAAAGGAAGCTCCGTTATCTAATGCTTCTTTTGCAAAAGTGTTGGCATCAAATCGTTCCCCTTTTAAAGCAACAAAAAAAGAATTAGGGATTATTTTTCGAGTATCAATTACAACTGAAGAACAGCTTAGAAATAGTTTATGAATTTCACTGATTGTCATTATAAATCTATTTTAAAAAACAAAAAGCCCTAATGAAAGGGCTTTTGCTATATTTAATTTTCAATATTATCTTTTTTTATTTCTAGCAGATTTTTTGAAATCTGATTTTGGACCAACTCTAGACATTGCACATCTAAATCCGATATAATCAGTTGCCATATCTTGAGGGAAATATCTTCTTTGAGCTGGATCCAACCAATAAGCTCTATCTCTCCAAGATCCTCCTTTATAAACTCTAACATCGTCGTTTATCAAAGTAGTTCTTTTATTAGAACGATCATATTTACGAATCATATTACCAATACTATCAGTAGAAACATTGTGAACCGGTGAATCATACATTTTTTGATCATCTCTTAATTTTCCGTCTCCTTCTTCTGAAGAACCAAAATCAAAATATCTTGATGATTGTTTGTCACCATCTCTATAGTTTTTAAGATTACTCTTATCAAAATTTTGTCTTAAATAAGTTTCTTTATCATCAACAGGAACTTGAGCAATTTGACCGGAAAAATTTCTAGCAATTAATTTACCGTTTGATAAAGTATCAAACTTTTGAGTTTCTGGAGTAATTAATTCAACTTTACCGTCAGTACCGATCTTATTTTTCATGAATTCGTTACCTCTAAAGTAATTGAAGTCATTTGCTTCATCATCAACAATTGGACGGTAAACATCAGCAACCCATTCTGCAACATTTCCTGCCATATCATACAAACCAAAATCATTTGGAGGATATGATTTTACTTTATTAGTAATATCTGCATTATCATCAGACCATCCAGCAATTCCACCGTAGTCTCCTTTTCCTTGTTTAAAGTTAGCCAATTGGTCTCCTTTAATTTGTCTTTTACTTGTACGAGTATAACTTCCAGACCAAGGATATTTCTTTTGACCTTTATATGTATTATATTCTCTTTGACCTATATCTGCAGCTGCAGCATATTCCCATTCAGCTTCAGTTGGTAATCTATATTCTGGCAATATGATTCCAGATGATCTTTGAGCATAAACATTAGTAGCAGGTTTGTTTACTCCACCAGGTCCTTTAGAACCTCCTTTACCAGCGGCTTTTGAATTTTTTTTACCTTTAAGTACGATTTTATCATCACCACCAAAAGTTTTAGATGGAGCAGCTAAGTAAGTATCTGTACTAAATGTTGATTCAGCTTTTACGTCAACAACTTTAGCATCTTTTTTCAAGTAACCTTCTCTTTCTAATACAGATTCGTTTACACGATCTGTTCTCCATTTACTAAATTCAGTAGCTTGAATCCAATTAACTCCAACTACTGGATATTCAGCATGTGCTGGATGTCTTAAGTAATTGTTTGTCATTGTTTCATTATAACCCAAACGGCTTCTCCAAACTAAAGTATCTGGTAAAGCACCTTCGTATATGTTTTTGTAATTTTCTTGATCTGGTGGAAATACTCTTTTTATCCAATCCAAGTACTCCATATACATCATGTTAGTAACTTCGGTTTCATCCATGTAAAAAGACATTACATGTTGTTGGTTTGGAGTATTATTCCAATCATGCATAGGATCATCTTGAACTTTACCCATTGTAAAAGTTCCACCTTCAACTAATACAAGACCAGGAGCTGTTTCCTGCTTCTTGTATTTAGAAGCATATTGAAATCCTCCTTTTTTGTCATTGATTTTCCATCCTGTTGCTTTAGAACCAGAATTAGAACTTGATTTTTTGCTACAACTTGCAATACTAACTGTAATTATAAATACAAGTAACAATCTGATTGCCATAAATTTGTTTACTTTCATACTTAAGTAGGTAATAAATTTCGAGCCGCAATATAAGAATTTACCTTGATATTGCAACAACTTTTTTTAAAATTAGAAAAAATATTTTTTAACATATTTTAATAACGTAACACCTTATTTATTATTGCATAAACTAATTATTAATTTTAATTTTACGCAATAGTAATATTTACAACTTTTTTTCGTTTTCATATTCAATGAAAAATATTCTTGCTTTAATATTTATTCTTACAAGTTGCTTTGCAAATGCTCAACAAAGCGTTACAATCTCAATTGATTGGATCGCCAAAACAGAATATGCTATTGATCAAACCAAGTTACAAATCCCTCAATTTTTATCTGATAGTTATAATTTTAACTTTCATAACAGATCGCTACATTTTATTAAAAAAATCCCAGTAGATTATATAACTGACGAAAATTCGCTTCAAGTTACCAATATTGTTTACGAATCCATTTCTGAATCTCAAATTGGAGATTTATCTAAATCTGAAATCAATAATACAATAAAAGCTTCTATCAAAGCTATAAACTCGAGAGATCAAAATTATTGTTACCTTTCATTTTCGCCAATAATTAAAGACGAAACTGGTTATAAAAAAGTACTGTCTCTCAATTATTATTTTACTAAAACTTCGTTTGAAAATAAACCAGTTTCCAATAATTCAACTTCTGCAATTACTAATTCGGTATTAGCAACTGGAACTTGGAAACGATTTTATGTTGAAAAATCGGGGATTTACAAAATCACTAAAAGTTTTTTGTCAGATTTAGGCTTTAATCCAAACTCTATAGATCCACAAAAAATTCAAATATATGGTCTTGGAGGCAGAATGGCTCCATTATCGAATAATGCTCCGTATCCAAACGACTTAATTGAAAACGCCATTCAAGTTGCAGGAGAGTCTGATGGGGCTTTTAATGACGGCGACTACATACTATTTTATGGTGAAGGGATGGATAATTGGAGCGCAGAAAACAACACCAATTTAAATTTATATTCCGACAAATCTTATTATTACATTACCGTAGGCACTGTTAACGGTAAAAGAATAAATGCAATCTCTGAACCATCAGGAACACCAACAACTATGATAACTTCATTTGATGATTACCAATTTCACGAAGTTGACTTAACTAACATTGGTCGACTAGGAAGAACTTGGTTTGGTGAAGACTTTAGCACTAAAAACGAACAAACTTTTGATTTCTCTTTCCCAAATATTGATACAAATACCCCAGCAAGCATAGCAATTCATACTGGAGCCAATTCGGTGGTTGCTACTTCGTTTGTTGCAACTGCAAATGGTGCAAATCTAGGAACGCTTAACATGGTAGATGTTACATTGAATTCTGGAAAAGCTGCGGCAGAGGGAAATTTACCCTCAAATACTACATTTCCTGCAACTAAAAATATTAGTATTAAACTTAATTATAACAATAACGGAGTACCAACCTCTAAAGGATATTTAGATTATATTAACATAAAAGCAAAAAGTAATTTGGTTGGCTTTGGAAAACAATTTCGATTCACTTTCAATGCAGCAAGTACTTTAACAGGTATTGGGCAGTATCAATTTACAAATGCTACAGGGATTTCTCAAGTTTGGGATATTACTGATATTTACAACATAAGTTCCTATGCTAACAACGGGCAAAGTAATTTTTCGTTTAAATCAAATTTAGGTCAAGCAAAGAATTATATCGCAGTTGATTTATCGGACACTTATGCACCATCTAAAGATTCGAACCCATCGGTTACTAATCAAAATTTAAAAGGAACCATTTTTAATAACAATCAAGGCATTTTTCAAGATATAGATTATTTGATCATTACTCCAAGATCTTTAAACCCCCAAGCAGAAAAATTGGCGAATTTTCACAGAAATTATTCTGGTATAAATGTTAAAGTGGTCAATTTAGACCTAATTTATCAGGAGTTTGGAGGCGGAAAACAAGATATTGGTGCGATTAGAAATTTTATTAAATACGTATATCTAAATGCTTCATCGTCAGCTAAAAAAGTAAAATATGTGAATCTTTTTGGAGATGCATCATTTGATTTTAAAGATCGAATTCGCAACAATACCAACATCGTCCCGATTTATCATGCCGTAAATAGTTATTATGAAACTGCTGCATCTTTCTCTTCTGATGATTATTTTGTGATGATGGATTCTAATGAAGGAAACCTTGATATTGGGTATGGTGCTCCAGATATTGCAGTTGGTAGAATGCTAATTTCATCTGCTCAGCAAGCTGAAGAAATGGTAAATAAGGTAATCGAATATCATGACATAAAATCCTATGGAAGTTGGAGAAATAATTATGTTGCTATTTCAGATGACACTGATAAAAATGGAGACGGTGTATTACAAGCTGCTCAAAACACCCTAACAGATGTCATTTATGCAAATACTCCTAATGTCAATTTCAAGAAAATCATATTAGATGCCTACCAACAAGAAACTTCTGCAGGTGGCGATCGCTATCCAAAAGCAAAAGAAGAGTTAAATAATTATTTTGAAAAAGGCGCTTTGGTCTTTAATTTTTTAGGGCATGGTGGTGAGGACGGCTTAACAGGTGAGCGACTTTGGGACAAACCTGACGGATCCAATTTCTACAACCAATATAAATATCCTTTATTTATTACAATTACCTGTCAGTTTACAAGATTTGATAATCCGTTTCGTCCAACTGCGGGTGAATACACTTATTGGAATCCCAAAGGCGGTGCCATTTCATTAGTATCAACTACAAGAGAAATCAGTTATGCTTTTGATTTTAACACCTCGCTATCTTCATATTTATATTCTTTTGGAAACGCTTCAAGAGTATCAATTGCAGAAGCATTAAGATTAGCAAAAAGTGTTAGCAATGCAGATGGCTCTGCTGTTCGCGTAACTTCCTACATCGGTGATCCAGCTTTAATGTTGGCCATACCAAAACCGAATATTGTATTAACAAAAGTAAACGATGTGCCTATCACACAACCCGTTGATGATTTAAAAGCTTTGAGTTATGTAAAACTAACAGGAGAAGTGCATGATGAAAACGGCATATTACTCTCTAATTTTAATGGTGAACTTTCAATTAATGTATTTGATAAGAATTACACTCAAATGACATTAAATAATGATGGATACAGCCCTCCTATTGCACTAAATAATCTTGGAGAAACAATTTTTCGAGGAAATGCATCGGTTTCAAATGGATTGTTTGAAATTGGATTTGTAGTTCCTAAAGACATCAAAATTCCACTTGGAAATGGAAGAGTAAGTTTTTATGCTAAAAAAAATCAGGTATTAGAAGATAAATCAGGACATAATTTTACAATAAAAATTGGCGGAATAAATACCAATGCAGTTGCTGATGTTACACCGCCAAGGGTGCGTCTTTACATGAATGATGAAACATTTGTAAATGGAGGAATTACGAATGAATCTCCTTTTTTTCTTGCATTTTTAGAAGATGAAAACGGAATAAATACAGCAAGTGGCATCGGCCATGATATCGTAGCAATTTTAGACGGTGATGAAACCAAGCCCTATATATTGAATGATTATTACGAAACTGAACTAAACAATTATAGAATAGGAAAAATCCGATTTCCCTTTCGAAATTTAACTGCCGGATTACACACAATCACTTTCAAAGCTTGGGATGTATATAATAATTTTATTTCAACTGAAATTCAATTTGTAGTCGCAAATAGTCAGGATATATCTTTGAGTAATGTATTAAATTATCCAAATCCGTTTGTAAATTACACTCAGTTTTGGTTCAGCCATAATAAACCGTTTGAACCCCTAGAAGTGCAAGTTCAAGTTATGACAATCACGGGTAAAATTGTGAAGACCATCAATCAAATAGTAAGCACTGAAGGTTTTTTATCAAGAGAAATTACTTGGGATGGAAAAGATGATTTTGGTGATAAAATTGGTAAAGGTGTTTACATTTATAAGTTAACTGTAAGATCAACCATTTCAGACAATAAAGCTGAAAAAATAGAAAAACTTGTAATCCTATAAGAAAATACTATATTTGTTAATTAATTATTCAATAAAATGAAATCAATGTTTCAAAAAAATCAAATACTAAATAACTTTTATTCAAATAAAAACACCTTAATTTTACTTTTGGTTTGTTTTTCAAATCTTTCTATTTATGC
>Ga0078894_10000109_pt1 | contig 49113 bp, 45 predicted proteins | sample LauGreSu1BDMLBSD_2_FD_67506 | JGI IMG/M metagenome (GOLD analysis project Ga0078894, IMG submission 67506) | Freshwater lake microbial communities from Lake Michigan, USA - Su13.BD.MLB.SD (version 4) (version 4) | ecosystem: Environmental > Aquatic > Freshwater > Lake | place: Lake Michigan...
TCTATTGATATGTGGGATGATTACTTTGTTAATTCTACTATTTATGGTTTCGATTGCAATTTAGAATTAATACAAAAATATAGAGAAAAATATGATAATGAAACCCGCAAGAAAATAATTTTAGACGTTTTAGAAGTTGGTGATGAGAATAGTATTAATGAATGTTTTCAGAGACAAAATGTTGAATTCGACTTTATTATTGATGATACCACACATGACTATAATGACCAATGTAGAATAATAAAAAACTCTGTTAAATATTTGAAACCAGGAGGATTATTAATAATAGAAGATATTTTCAAAAACAACAATGAACAAATCTATTGGAATTATTTATTGGAAAATGATTTATTGAAAGAATTTCAGACTGCATATTTTATTACATTTGAACACGAAAAAAGATGTTCAACTGGTTGGGATAATGATAAAATATTATTTTTAGTAAAAGATGGGGCAAAACCTATATTTCATAATGATATTAAACTAACAATTATAACTCCATCATGTAGACCAAATAATTTAATTCGAGTTAAAGAAAGTATTAATTTCGATTATGTATCTGAATGGATAATTGTATATGACGAGAAAAGGGTTAGTGAAATTCCTCAATTGTTTTTAAATGAACCTGATGAAATAAGAAGTAAAATAAAGGAGTATTTGCATACTAGTGAGGGTATTAGTGGAAATCCACAAAGAAATTATGCTTTAGACAGAGTAACAAATGAAAATACATATTTGTATTATTTAGATGATGATAATATTATTCACAAAGATTTATATAAATTATTCGATATTGTCGAGGAAAAGAAGATGTATTCTTTTGATCAATATAATAGGATAAATGGATCAAAAATAGAGGTGTACCATATTGATACTGCTATGGTTTTAATAGATTTTAGACTGTGTCTTGAAAATAGATGGATACTCAATTTATATAACGCAGATGGTCATTATTTGAAGGGTTGTTATGAGGCAAATAAAGATAAATGGATTTATGTTAATAATTTTTTGTCATATTATAATGCTGTGTAATAATTATTTACTATGTTTTCTGTGTTTTTTGGATTTCTTATTTTTTTTCGTGTGTTTTCTTTTACTTTTATTTTTACGTTTACTTCCACCCATTTCATCTAGAAAGGATACGTCAAATTTTTCTTTGTCTAAAATATTTTCTTGATTTTCTATATTGTCTAAATCTGTCGTTGTTTTTTCTGTAAGTATATTACAATTTTCACTAATAATAGAGTTTTTTAATTTATTTATTTCATTATCAAAAAAACTGATAATATCGTTTATGTCAGTATCAGTGTTTTCAGGTTCATAAAGAGGGTCGTAGTCTTTTATGTTTTCTTTGTTTCCATCATATTTTTTATTCTTAATGATGTCTTCATAACTTTGTAGACCATGGATCCATCTCTTATATCGTTTAACACTTTCTTCAGCAAGAGCACAATCATCTTTTTTAGAATATTTTCTCATTTGTTAGTGTAATATATATTATGGAAATAAAATAAAATAAAATATAAATAAATCATAAACAAAATAAAAAAATTATTATATAAAACATTTCTAGTATATATATAGTAGTGTGTAATAATGAAAAATATATCAGATTTAGATGAAGATATTGTGAAAATATATGTAGAAGACAAACCAAGAAGTGATACAAACAATAGTAATAGTAGTTCAAATGAATCAATTCATATTGATTATGATATGATAAAATTAACTGATAATCAAAAAGAATTGGCAAATAAAATATTAAATATGCAAGTAGATAGTGAATGTAATATGTTGAATAGTTTACCGAATTTATGTTTTGTAAATACTATAGGAATATTAAAAATAATGTGTGGATTATTTTTTTTAGGGTTTGTTGTTATTGTTTTTGTGATTTTTATATTAAGAACACAATAATAAAATATATACAATTTTTTAGATTAAATCTAGGCGCGTGTCACATAGTTTGTATGTATACCATTTCTTACTAGTATTAAATCACTTCTTGCCCATAAAGGAACAAACCAAAAATTATTCCATTTTCTTTCTAGTTCATCATACAAACAAGTAATTGAATTTAAAATATTATTACTTTTTATTTTATTAAAGTTTGTAGTTTTTTTATCTAAAGAATCTAGCAGACCAACACTTGAAACAGAAACAGTATCTGAATCTGTATCTGAATCATATACATATTCTTCTACATTAATGCAAAAATCGCACATATATTTTATTCCATTATCATACACACGGTGTGTAATTAATTGTTGTTTACAAATATCACACTTACAAGTTTTCATTATAACTATACACAATAAATTATTTTTAAATTATTAACATAAATAAGTATATAAAGATAAAATATACTCATAAATATAATACGATATTAATGAGTATATTAGAAAAATATTTCAGATATTCATATTATTTAACACTCAATTATATGAAACATATTTTTTGTGTGTATATAAATGAAGCACAAGATGATGTCCATATTTATACACGCATAGAAAATGTTTTTGGACATTATGTAGAGGATTTTCAACAATATGTTGCAAGTTTTAAACCACTTAAAGTATTTATAGGGAAAAGTACGATAATTCCGCGAACAATAGTTTCTGGTTCTCATGGTAGTACTTATGATGGTAATTCTATATTATTGAAAATGGATACGAATAAATATATTTTTATTGGTTCCGAAATTTACTCATTTACAACTGAATACGAAATAGTATCCTTTTTTTCACATCTTGGTGATTTGAACCGTTCATATCCACACGCGATTGATAGCGAAGGAAATTTTTATTTTTTAGCACGAGATTATGCCGTATTAAAAATAGATGATGAAACTAATCGTATTGACCCATATGAATATTTACATAATGTTATTAAAAATATTGGTGACACTGAAAATATTAAATGCCTACACATAGGGGATGAAAAATATTATATTCATACTTCTGCTAATCCAAAAGAGGAATATGAAAAATTAGTTAATAAGTTAGAACCAGATGTTAATACACTTAAAACATGTTTTGGTAATAATTTAGCACATATTATGAAAATTGAGTATAAGGATGACACAATAAAACCAATTTATGAAAATGAGTTTATTGAGTTATTAACAAATTATAATAAAAAGGTTGGATTAAGACATATATCAGATATTACAATGAATCTAAAATCTTTTAATGGTGATTTTAATGATGAGTTTCCAAGTTGGGAAAAAGAGTACAAAAATCAAAAAGATAAAATAAAAGAGCAACAAGAAAATGATATGTTCAATTCATGTCCTCTGCATGATTTGGATCCACGTAGTTCTCTTAAAAAACAAACCGATAAGATTTCAACCAATGATGGATGTATTCATTATAAACATATAATTACTGGTTATATTTATTCTTGGAATTTTATTAAAAATGAATGGAAACCTCCTTATGAAGATGAAAAAAATAAATTAGCCTGTTTATTTGAAGATTAATATAATAGTATTCTATTATTCCTGACGAAAAATAATAAAATTAAATATAAATAAGTATTTAAAGATAAAAATATATTCATCAATATGATATTAATGAGTATATTAAAAAAATATTATGGTTATGTATATTATCTCACACACAATAATGATATACAATCATTTTGTGTGTACATAAATGAAACTAATAATGATGTCCATGTGTATAAATGTAAAGAAGAAGAAAATGACGAGGAAGACAAAGATTTTCAAGAATATGTTGCTAGTTATAACCCAGTTAAAATATTTATAGGTAAAAGTCCATTAAATCAACAAACTATTTTTTCGGGAGGTCATGGACCATATTTCGATGGTAATTCTATATTATTAAAAATAGATACAAATAACTATATTTTTATCGGAACAGAAATTTATTCATTCACAACTGAACATGAAATCGTATCATTTTTTTCACCTGTTGGTAATAATGATGTTCCATATCCGTTTGCTATAGATACTGAAAAAAACTACTATTTCTTGAATGATGAATATGCTGTAATGAAAATTGATGATGTATCAAAATGTAGTGATCCATACAAATATTTATATTCGGTTATTAATAATATTGGCGAAACTGAAAATATTGAATGGTTATATACTGGAACTGGTGATGAAAAAAAATATCATATGAGTAGCACACCTCGTCCAGATTATAAATATGATAGATTAATTTCAAGGGATGGAGGACCCATTATTATTGAATATAAGGACCAGACAAAAAAAGAACTAAGTAAAGAAGAATATGTTGAATTATTAACAAATTATAATCAAAAAGTAGGATTAGGATTGATTTCAAACATTGTAATTATTTATAAAAGAAACTGATAGTTTATTGATATAATACTAAAAAATAAAAACAAAAATAAAAATAAAAATAATATATAATTATATATTTAGATGTATATTCAATTAATAAGTAATAATATAACAACAAGTGCTGTTGTATTGTTTGTGATTATTTTTACTATAATTCAACTATTAAAACCATCTTTCTTATATAATAATGATGGAAGTTTAAGAGAATTTGGTGTCGGATATAGAAATAAAACAATATTACCAGTTTGGTTATTGTCTATTATTTTAGGAATTCTGTGTTATCTATTTGTATTATATTATTTGGCAAACCCACATCAAATATTCTAAAAAATTGAAATATAATCTATAATAAAATATATTTCAATAAAAAATATGAAATCTATATCGAGTTATTTTGTTAAGACAAATAATAAATCTTTTACAACAAATAATATACAACAAAATACGATTGTGAGAAAAGAAGATATTAAAAAAGATAAAACAAATAAATTATATGAGTATTATCCACGCGAATTTATAAATTATAATTTTGATGATATTTATAATGAAATAAAATCGCATTTGAGAGAAAATAGTTCGAGGAAGACTTGTGTATGTACAAGTAAAGAAAATCTAAATAAACGCATATATGATACTTTGAATAAAACAGAATGGACACCTATTATAGAAGAAATAAAAACAAGAATAGAAGAGATATTTGGTAAAAGAATTGATTATGGACTTGTTCAATATTATGAGAATGGAGATGCTTATATAGGTTGGCATAATGATAAAGAAGCATATGAAACGTATGTATTTTGTGTTAGTTTTGGTGCTATAAGAACATTTGTTTTTAGAGATATAGAAACAAAAAAACGATGTGACAAAATATCCTTAATAAGCGGAGATTTGATTTATATGAAAGATGGATGTCAGAAATTTTATGAACACGCTATTTTGAAAGAACAAAGTGTAAATTATCCTCGTGTAAGTTTAACTTTCAGAAGTTTTGAAAAATAAAGAAATATATGCGCGTCGACACGTATTTTTATTGTTGTGTTGGTCCTAATTTATATGACACATCGGTTTCTTCCTTCTTTTTCTTTGCTTCTTCCTCTGCCTTCAAAAATTTGTCATAATTATCCTGCATTTCTTGTTGTGATCTTTTACAACCTCTATTTAATATATTATATTGAACGATTGATATTATTAATAGTGCTGTATAACCATACCAAAACCCCTCTCCAATATCATCTCTTGAAACTACTAAATCTAATAACTGTTGTTTCTTTGACAATGTATCTGGAGTTAATGTCTGATATTGTGTTTTCATTAGTGGTGTTAATATATTCCAATAATCATTGAAATTAGAAGGGACAATCTGATTGATTAATATAGACATGTTCCCACATAGTTTTATTATAACATCTGCTACATCTTGCATTTGTTTCTTTGTTGTTCCTCCTTCTTGTTCAATTTCGAGTTTATATTCTTTTTCATCAAGTTCACCTCCAAACCCTTCCATCTTTTCATTTATATTAGGATTAATAAGTAGGTCACTCAATGCTTCATTTGCTGAACCAGATACCATAAAATATCCAACTACGTCTGAAAACGCACTCTTAAATCCTGGGAAAACTATTAAAACAACAATTACTATTCCAAATATTAAAATCCATGGAATAAATGTCATTAAAGCAGCCATTCCTATATTTTGTCCTGCACTTCCACCACATTTATTAGCAATAACACCAATGTTTATTCCAAACTGAAATAAAATAACTAATAAAAAATAGATAGTTAGTCTAAAATATGAATCTTTAGTATATTTTTCATATAATTCTTTGTTCTCAATTATCTGTGTTGTCAATTTAGGTTTAAACGCTAGAAAATATACTAGTGTTGTCAATATAAATACTATTATATTCCAATATGTTCCTCCCATATAGATATTGTGTATAAATTATTTTACAATAATAAATGTAATTATTAAGAAAGTATAATAAATGAATATGAGTGATTTCACTAAACCTTCTTTGACAGAACCGGGAGTTAAATATTTCTTAAATGAAACCTTGAAACAATGTAAAGAATTTAGAATAAAATATCATAATTGGATTTTTAATATAGGAATGTTCTGCTTTTTTTTACTTATTTTAGGAGGAATTCTTTTTTACAAATATAAAGGCAAATTAACACCTGTTGAAAAAGAAATAAAAAATCAACAGAAAAAACAATATGTCATGTCTAGAATTAAAAATTTTATGGACGCAAAACGTATAGCACATCAAGAGTTAATAACTGGTTTACCTGGGTGGGATAATGAATACGATATAATCACTAGAAAAATAAATTATTAGTATATAGTAGAAACAATCAATGGAAGAAAATAAGAAAGAAATGGAAAATTTAGAAACTGACAAGGAAAAAATTGGCACTGAATATAATACACAACTTTATAAATACAATAGTGCTGAAGAAAAAAATATATATTCCGAAGGTTTAAATACATATTATCGTCTTAAACATGATTATGAAAAAAAGATTGATAATATTAAAAAGAAGATATTAAAAAAGAATAAATATCAATCTTTTTCTACAAAACGAAAACTTTTTAAACAATATAAATTTAAATGTATTAATTGTAATCAAATAGGTGGTACAATATTTGATAGAAAATACAATAATGATACTCGAAATCATATTTTGACAGCACGTTGTGGTAATACTGTTAGTCCTTGTAAATTAGATATTAAAATACAAACAGGTTCTATTGTTTTATTAAATGATGAATTAAGTGAACTAAAAGAGGTTATTGAATATATAAAGGAACAAATTGTTATTGGTAAAAATAATCTTATGTTTGGGTATGTTGATAAAAATGTTGCTATGGAAAAATTTGAATCATTGCGCGAAGAATTAAACTCTTTTTTATTTAATTATGAGTATCTTGACAATATATATTTAAAACAGACAGACAATTTAGAGAGAAATACTATTATTGAAAATTTGGAAATAAATGTTGCGCAGGATATTGCGTTTATTAAAAATTATATGAAAGATTTTGATAAAACAGAAAATTTACAATTTGTAAAAGATTGTGTTGATCTTTATGTTAAAGAAATATATGTACCTAGAACAAATAATAAAGATTTAAATGTTATGAGTAAATTAAGAGAAAATAAATGGCCTGTAAATTTAGTTGAATATGATGCCGATAGTAATGTTTATAAATTAGTTCAAAGACCATATAAAATAGAAGCAATTGAATATAACAATTCGGAAAATTTTGGTGTTGAGAAAATGGTTGTTGGAAATTCTGAAAAAATAGTTAAAAAGAGAGTGAATACGAATACTAAAAAGAATAACAAAGACAATAAAACAAAATTGGATAAAAACATGAATAAAACTAGAAAAAGAAAAATAGTCATAATTAGTGAAGAAGATGAAAAAGAAGAGGAGACAAATCCAATTATAGAAAAAGAAAGTAAAATGTCACAAGGTGCAAGTGATGCAAGTGATAACGATGGTATAAGTGATAACGATGGTATAAGTGATAACGACGGTATAAGTGACAACGACGGTATAAGTGACAACGATGGTATAAGTGATAACGATGGTATAAGTGATAATGAAGAGTAAATATATGAAATTGAAGAATAAATTAACTTTTACTGAACAATATTATGATATAAAAATATTTGATAAATATATACCTTATAAAATGTTTTTGAAATATATATCTATTCCTGTTTTTCTAATTAGTTTAGCAGTTGGGTTATTTGTTGTTTATATTTATGGAACTGATTTAAAACCTGTGTATATTTATCCAACACCACATAATGTCGAAAAAATATTATTTAAAGATAACGCAGATAACTGTTTTAAGTTGAAACTTACAGAAACTAAATGTTCAGGTGAGTTTACTTTTGAAACTGTCAAAGAAATCCCAGTTCAAATATAATTCCGACCGTGTAGAAATATTAAATTCATATAATATATATCATATGCATTTATCTAAATTTTTAAATACAATTACAGGAAAATATATTTTGTCTATTCTTCTTGGGTTTGGACTTGCTTCTCTCTTTAGAAAGGTTTGCAAAGGGCGAAACTGTTTGATTTTTAGTGCTCCTCCTTTAGAAGAATTAGAAAAAACTACATATAAATATGATGGAAAATGTTATAAATATACACCTGTTGCTACAAAATGTGAAAAATCAAAGAGAATTGTTAAGTTTTCAAATGGAATGTCTCCATTTTAGGATTTTTGCGTAATTCTTTACATCAATCTATTCTTTCCATTTATTATATATGACAGATACAACAAGTATATTAGATTTGCCAACCGATCCAGCAGGAGGTGGTGGAGGAAACGTCTCTATTAATATAAGTGAAACAGCACAATCAAGACAACAACAATCAATACCTCAGACACAACCTACTTCGTCGCAACCCCAGATGTCTGCACCTGCTCAAGTATTGGATCAAACTACAATAAATCAGATTATTAGTGGTCTTCAACAAGCAAGTGTTAATGGGATGACACAATTACCATCACGAGATATTCCTATGAACACCGAACAACTTATAAAAGATCCATATATACAACCGAATTATTTACCTCCACCTAGTCAAGTAGATTATATATCTAATTCTATTTCAGCACAACAAATGGTGAATAATTATAATTCTCAAATGAAAAATTCTGATACATTAGATAATATGTATGAAGAATTGCAAACACCCATTTTATTGGCAGTAATGTTTTTCTTTTTTCAACTACCTTTTTTTAAAAAAATTTTGTTTAATTATATCCCTGGATTATTTAATAGTGATGGAAATTATGGAATAAATGGATATGTATTTATGAGTATAGCATTCGGATTATTATATTACATATTAAACAAAATAGTAAACCAATTTAATGCTTTTTAGATAATAAAGAATATATGACATGTAAACTATATGACATGTAAACTATATAAAAACTATATAAAAACATTCTCAATATTATTATTAATAAAATGAATTATTTTACTAAATTGATGTTTAGATATTATTTTTATTCGGGATTAGCGTGTATGTATTTTGGTTGTGGATATTTATATGTTGCTTATCGTATTTATTGTGGAAAATTAGTTTAGATGTTTGTTTTTATTTTCGTTTATTGTAATAATAACAAACACAAAAAATATCATAATGATACAAAAATATATTGAAAAACTTATTGACAATCTTCCAGAAAAATATAAATCCACAAAAAATCCTTTAAAAATTGATATTATATTTGATGGAGGATTATTTAATGGAAGTTATTTAGTCGGGGTCGGAATGTTTTTGAAAGAAATGGAAAAAAGAAAATTCATTATTGTGGAGAGAATTTCTGGAACAAGCATAGGTTCATTCATTTCTCTCTTATATATCTCCGATAAATTAGAATTATTTGAAGAAATTTATAAAGAAATGTTGACTTTCATTAAAAGAGACTATAACTTCAAAGATTACAACAAAGTATTAGAAAATTTAAAACCGAAACTACCTAAAAATATTTGTCAATTAATGAATAATCGTGTTTTTATTAATTATCACGATATTAAAAAATTCAAGAAAATTGTCAAATCATATTACACATCTATAAATGATGTTTTCAAAACTATCACAAAATCTAGTTTTTTACCATTTATTATAAATGGAGACCCTCTATATAAAAATAAGTACATTGATGGTATTAATCCACATATTTTTGCTCCATCAACTGAAAAAAAGGCACTATTTATAGATTTACACAGTGTAAATAAAACATTTGATAGTATCGATGTAAAGAATGAAAAGAGTAATTTTCATCGAATATTGACAGGTGTTTTGGAAATACACAATTTTTTTATAAAGGATGAAAGAAGAACAGATATGTGTAGTTATGTTGAACATTGGTCTCCAATAGATTATCTTGTTTTTTATGGAATTAGATGTTTTATTGAAAAAATAATAATATATTTTGTTTATTATTTTGTCATTTTGAGAGAAAAATGTCATTCAACACTATATTTTAAAGATTTTCTCTCTGAAAAAAATATTCTGTATAAGATTTTTATGAAAATTTCGAGAGAAATATATATAATTCTATTAGATAATTATTTTATTTAGATCTTTTTACATCTGTGTGTTTTTCTGCTTCTTCTTGTTCCCTTCTTACATCTTTTTGTTTTTTGAACTTTTCTACATCTCTTTGTTTTTGCATTTCTGACTGAACCCTTTCTACAACGCTTCATTTTTATATATTTTCTAAATATTTTATTTTTTTTAAATTTTAATTTTAATTTTTATTCTTATTTTTATTCTTATTTTAATTTTTATTTTTTCTGTTTTTATTTATTTTTCTCTCAATAAAAAAATCCCTTCTTCCCTTTTTTCATTGTTTTTCTTTTTGGTTTTCTTTTATTTTGTCTAATATATCTTGTTTTTGTTGTCTTATTTTTTCTTTCTGATGGATTAGGATTATAATTCAAAAACCATTCTTCATATTCACGTGTACCTTTTTTACCTTTTAATTCACGAAATTTTTTCGCCTTTTCTGCTCTCATTTCTTCCACTGTTTGTTGATGTCCATAACATGTAATTGTAAATCTACGAAGCAAACCTTTCTGTTCTAATCTATTCTTTTGTTGAACATCAAACAAAAATTTCGCCATACATAAAATACGATTTGGATCATAATATCTTTTATCAGCATAAATAAATGCTAAATAAAATGATAACATTGTATCAATTGTTGCTATTTTAACCTTTCTACCATCAATTTTTAACGTATTATAACTATGACAAGCAATCGTTGGATAAATAACTGCCACAATATCTTTTCCTACACGTATTTCTGTTTGTTCTGGTATTATTTCTCCAATTGCTGCTCTCTTCACTATTTTTACATTGTTAACACCAATATCTTTTAAACGCTCTTTAACTATTTCAGCAGTAACATCAGGATCATTCGATAAAACATCAAAATCAGCAATTTTCTTTACCTTCTCTTGTTCTTTCTTTGGCATATATTTACTATAGTTAGCAAGAGCATAACCACCGAAAAATACGCACCCCTGATTAATGAATGTTTCTTTGACTGTCTCATATATTTCTTCAGCTTTGTTGTTATGTTCCATTTTACGTTGAAAATCAATATTTTCACAATCTATTTCAGTCAATGGATAATGTTTATTTAAAAGGGCAATACGTTTCATTACTTTCTCCCAACGACTAGTATCTCCAGCAGGTCTAGATAACTCTAAAAAAGATCCCATTCGGAGAAGATTTGGTGGTGAAAAAAGTATTCCATTAATTCTTATTGCGTCCTTTTTAATTGCGTCGAATAAATCCTTTTGCATATAAGTTATATCAGCAATAGGAATAAAATTAACATAGACCTTAAATGTTCCATGATGCTGACCAGATTTTGCTTCAACATCTTCATAACCTTTTGAGTGATATATATCTGCTAATTCTTTCGCATCTTCAAGAGCATTTGGTGAATAGAAATCGTAATCAGGAATTTCGGCATCTTTATTATAGAAACGGTCTTCTTCTGGTAATTCTTCATTTAACGCACTTCCACCATAACATACGAGACCTTTACGTCTCAAAAACTCTTCTAATATGGTTATCATTTCTTGTATTTCTGGAGAATTAACAACTTTTTTTCCCATTTTTTCTTGCGCTAAATCAACAGCACTTCTTAAAATAGTCATTTCACATTCTTCAAATGTTAAACCTTTTTCACATTTTACTTTTTTATATGTTGTTTCATCATCTTTTGTCATAATTTATCTATATTATATATAATGTAGATAAAATATAAAATATATAATGTAAATAAAATATAATCATCTATATTTTCATTATTGAACTAATTCAACTTCAATATTTTCCAAATCAATCTTTTTTATATACACTAATAATGTATCAAATAATTGATAATTTGTATAATCATTATATAAAACTTTATCAATTTGATCAAAATTTAATATGTAACTCGATAATTTTGACACATGTATGTTATATGTATCTTTCATAATATCTATAAAAATTTTTATTCCGTTTTGTGTTATATCTACAATAATACCTTGAAGAACAACCACATTTTGAGTATTATCTTTATAACAATTATATGTTTTATACTTTTCTATAAATTCTTCAATATTGTCTTGTATAGTTTCAGAAATATTCATATATCCTAGATATCTATTTATATCTTCATCTGTAAATTTATAACCTCGCAAAATACATTGATTAATCAAATCACAAGAACGTCTAATCGGTGATGTAAAATGTGTATAACCATTTATTCCTAACCCGTAATGGAAATCATCATTATCTGTATATATTGCTTTTACCATTATTTTTTTTACAATATGTTCTAATAATGGGGTTAATGGAGTAGACGTGTTTATATATTTTATAAGTTGGTTTCTATTTTTACATATTTCATTAGTTAAAATATTTTCACTACTATAAACATTTATATATTTTTTAAGTAAATCAAATTTATATTCTTGTGGGGGTTGATTTGTCCTAAATATTTTTCCAATGACAGAACACATTACTTGGTTTGTTTTTATCATCCAATAACGAACTAAACGATGTGATTGTGTTTCTTGTGTTATATTTATATCTGGAATATCTGATACTATACACAAATTTGATATTTTATTCAAAACTTGTGTTGGATGGTTTAATAAAAATCCGTCATAATATTTGCTATCACTGTATAATATTTCATCTACTTCTTCGTATGTATACTTTTTATTTGATTTTATTAGTGAATAAAAGTATTCTTTATATTCTAATATATTTTTTCTAATATCATAAATAAAATGAATTGTTACTACATGTGTTAATTTATTTGGTAATATTGAACACACATTATTTGCTAAATCAGGAGAAATCATAGACCAATTTTTATTTACACCATAATATGTATTTCCTCTTTTAATAAACTCTTCAAATTGTGGAGACCCAGGATAAACAAATTTTGACACGTCACTAATATGAACATAAATAGAAATAGTTTCACTTTGTGAATGTAAATAATTATGAACAATACTAAATGCGTCATCACAATCTATACAACTTGGTGGATCAATTGTAAATACATCGTGATGTGTTAAATCTATATACTGTTTTTCAATATTATTGAATTTAGTTTCATCATTATTTTCAATTGTAGTAAGATTATATTTATTTTCAATTATTGTGTCAATATTGTTTTCTATTAAACATAATAATTTTCCTATTATTAATTCTGGATTTGATTTAACATTTATTACACGAATGCGAACCCATTGACCCTTTTCTAAATATGTTTCTATATTTTCTAGACAGATTTGTTTCTTTTTAAGTTCAGTTGTTTGGATGAATGTATTTTTCATAAAATGATGATGGACTATTCCTACAAATTCTTTGTCAATGAGAGAAAAATTCACAACTTTTCCATAATATAAATTATTAGTTTCATCTTTCCAATATTCAACTTCAACATCTTCTAAATGATAAGCATTATTAATATCGGGTTTTTTAATATAAATTGTTTTTCCACAAGAAGTATTAATAAACGCATTCCCAAATTCATTTATCAATATTTTGCCTTTTATAATATTTTTCATTGTAATAATTATTATAAAAAATTCTTTATATTATTATTAAATATTGAAACTATAGAAATCAGTTTTGAATTCACGTGTAGCATAAGATAATTCAGGTTTTTGTGGTGTAGGTTCAGGAATAACAACTGGAATATATCTTAATCTTTCTGGTTTTAAAACAAAAGCATAACCATTTCTATCAAAAAACGCTGTATTCTCTATCAAATATTCATCTACATTTTGGTAACGCATTGCTAACATTTGACAACCTGCTTCTCTCTCAACAATACAATTTGGATTTGGAGGATTTGACCCCTTATCTGGTAAAGCAATTGTCATATTTCTTTTATTATATTCTTGTAATTCTTTTACATCAGGCGAGTACTTTACATCATAATAATGTAAACAACGCATAAAAATCGAGTTACTAGTCATATTAACACATTCGTAAAACTCTTTATTTTCCATAAATGACGTATTATTACGATCTACAATGATGATTATTTTTCCCTTCAAATCTAATAATTTGACATCTCCTAAATTAGTCTTTCTATTTTCAAAACTATATTCTTTTCCTAGAAGTCTTGTTTCATGTGTTTTCAATATTTCAGCAAATTTTTTATACATTTCTTGATTATTTGATTTTATTCTGAAATGGAGAATAATAGGATCTTCAGAGTTAGGACTTGTACTACCAGAGAACCCATAGTTAACAAGTACACTCATGACATCACTAAAATCAACAGAATTATATGTTTCTTTCACATGATAATTATCGCTAGTAGATGTCGAAACAACAGGTTTATTATCAACTGAATAAATCTCGAAATCTAAACCTCGAACACCCTGTCTAAGCATATTTTTTAAATTACATGTGGAAACGAAATCATTTTTATAAGCACCTCCACTGCAGCAATTATACGCAGTTTTAATATAATAATCTTTGAATGTATAATCACAGTTGGGGTCACCAGAATTAATACTTCTAATATTGCCATTTATTTTTCCATATAAGTTGTCCATGAAAGAACATTCACGTGATTGTAAATTCAAAACATATACTAAATAATATATTAATAAAATAGCCAATATAATAAAAATAATGTACCAAGTCATTTTTGATACAAATTTTTCTTTTTCATCAAAAAACATATTGTCTTAATATAATATATTATTTTATTTTTCATACTTTATTTACTTCTTCTTCACTATCAATTTTGTGTTCTTCAATTTCTTCTACTTTATCAGATTCTACTAACTTATCTGGGTCTACATCATTGAATTGAACTTTTCCTTTTAAATATGCCGAATAAAAAACGTTCTTATCTGTGTTGACAATTGAATATGTATCAGACAATTTTGAAACCATAAACAAAACATTTGTAACAAAAGTCGTTGTTGTTTGGTTGTCTAAATAATAATCATACACAATTAATCCACTAAATATGGTGTTTCCGACAAATAAAAACATTGCTGTATATGCTACATTTTGGTAATGTCTATCGAGTGACCATATACTTTCTCTCTTTTCTACTGGAAGACTTTCTAATGTTTTTCCTACATTTTCGTTATCACAAGGAAGAGATTTGTTAACTTCTAAATAAGTGATTAATCTATTTTCTCTCTTTACTTCAAGTATATACATTGCTACAAAAACAAACATTGTTAGGAAATTAAGTGCCAAACAAGCGTTATATTTTTGTGTTCCTTCTGAAACATTTTCTGAATAAGTACAAACATGGTCGTCGCATCCTTGTGGAACAAATACTAAAAGTAAACAAGAAACAAGAACACGGTATAATTCAACACAAACTGAAATACCTACATTAAATTTTTGGTTTACATCTTGGTCTGATAAAATTTTTGTTAAACAACCACAATTACAGTCAAGATTTAATTTTGGAACATAGTATGTTTTTTCTGGGACAATAGTGTCTTCTTGTTTTTCCTCTTCAACTTTTTCGGGGACAGATTCAGCAATAGTTTCTGACATATAATAATATAGAGAGAATTTTTTATTTTCTATTGTTTTTTGTTTTCATTGTTTTTTTTGATTTCATTGTTTTTGTTTTTTGTGTGTTTCTTTTTCTCCTATATGTTTGTTTATTATTTTTATAATATTTATGTTTTCCTCCAGTTTGTTGTGTTCCAATCATAACAGGAGAAAAAGTGAAACCATCCTGAAAGTTTGGTAAACTCATTATTACATCTGTGTCTTTATCTGTACTAGTATAATTTTTTCCTAAACCCATCATAAGACGAATTGTTGGATTACGATTAACACCGTTTTCTTTAATTTTTTCAATGAGCATATTTTTAATATTACCAATTGTGGTTGTTGGATCTATTACAAAATTATATATTTCATTTTCTTTAACTTTAACTCGTACGAATGGTTCTTCTTTTGTCTCGTTTATATCGTCATTAGTAATGTTATTAATGTTATTAATGTCATTAATGTTTCGTTTTCTCTTTCTAACTACAGGGGGTTCTATTATATTTTCTGGTTCTAAACCATCGAATGGAAATATTCTATATAAGTCGCCTGATGTTTCATCTCCACAACTAAAAGATGTTCTGCCAGTTCTATTATAAAATCCTTGTTTATTAGTTAACCATTCATATATTGCTGTTGATTCTATATGTTTAGTTTTTTCTAAATAATACACCTTTTTATCACTATTTAATATGTTTACAATGTCGTCAAATAAAACATACTTGGCAAATGTTATTCCTGTTATTGGTAAAAAATATAATGAAACATAATGTATCATACTATTCATATCCATATCTTCACCGTAGTGTTTTGGTTTTCTTTTACAAATACTTCTTAATGCTTCTAGTCGTTTCATTTCTAAAACTTCCCTTGTTGTAACTTCAAAAGAATTCGAATATGGAGATTTAAAGATAATTACATTCGGATTTTCATTTATAAACTCTCCTATTTTTTTTGTTTCTCCGTCCAGATTATTTGTTGCTTCACTACCAAGAGATACAAACTTTAAAGAAATATCTGTTATAGGTCTTAAAGCATTCATAACTTGTTTCATTTTGTTTAAATTTGCGTAATAATACGCATTATGATAGTCTTCATCTTTACTATTTGGATTTGATTTACCACTATTTACTATTTTTAATGCAACTGTTTGCATTTTGTTTTTACAAGCAGTTATTAAAGCAGTTTCACCTTTGTAATTTGCGTTTCCTATATTTTCTAATCCAGGAATATCTAGAATTTTATTGCTTACATTTGCTAATTTTGATGAACAAGCATATTGTAATGCTGTATTTTGATTTATATCTATTTGACTTGGATTACATCTTAAACCTAGGTTAAGCAAATAATTAATTAAGATATCATATTTATATTGTATTATTGTAATTAATGCTGTTGACCCATTATTATCTGTGTGTCCAGGATCTGCGCCCAATTCGATTAACTTTATTGCTGTTTGAAAAAATATAAAATTATTACAACATAATAATAACGCTGTTCTTCCGAGTTTGTCTGCCTTATTTATTCCAAAATCTCTTCCTGATTTCATTATTTCTTCGGCAATTATTAATAAATTATTTTCTATACAATACATAAGAGCAGTTTTTCCATTGTCTCTAGAAGCAGATAAATCGACTGTACCAAGACGTATTAATTTTATTGCCATGTCTGCCATTTCTGGTGTCCTGTCACAACAAACCATTAAAGCATTAACACCATCACTTGTTTGTTGTCCTTCATTTGCTCTACCAGTTTTAAGAAAAATATCTGCAAAAGACACGTTTCTATAAAGACAAACATAAATAAAAGGCGTTACCCCATTTAAAGAAGGTTTACCTATGTCTATATTGTCAATTCCATATATTTCAATCATACGCGATATTGTTGTAACTAAATCTTTTCCACACGCTATCAAAAAAGCAGATTCACCATATGCGTTCGAATAATTTATATCAAAATTTCTACTATTACATAAGGCATTTACAACTGGTACTAAACCTTTTAAACAAGCGCGTATAAGTAAATTATCACTGTTGTCTTGGTATATATAGTTTGGGTCATAATCATTATTTCTGATTTTTGTAAGACATTCGTCTACTTTTTCTTCGTTTATGAGTAAATATAAAGGAGAATTAGAACTGTTACCTACTTTCATACCACCTTTTTTATATTTTTCTCTCATATATATTTCAAATATTATATTATAATTACATACTAAAATAAATTATATAATAAAAACTTAAAAACAACTTTACTATTACTTACAAAATAACATGCAGATTTTTGTTAAAACACTTACTGGAAAGACTATTACTCTAGATGTTGAACCAGGAGATACCATTGAAAATGTAAAACAAAAAGTTCAGGACAAAGAAGGTATCCCACCTGACCAACAACGATTAATTTTCAGTGGTAAACAATTAGAAGACGGTAGAACATTAGAAGATTATAATATTCAAAAAGAAAACACAATTCATTTAGTTTTGCGACTTCGTGGTGGTATCTCTTACAAATATTAGCAATAAAAATAAATTTATAAATAATTACAAATTTATTTTATATGTATAATAAAATAACAAAATTGGTAATATAAATTCAATTAATTTTTTTCGAAAAAAAAACAAGATTGGATTTGTAAATAATGAAACAGAATACGATAAAAATAAAAATAATATTTTACATGTAAATAGTATAAAATCTGTGAAATCTGTGAAATCTATATTAGTAATTGATGATAATAAAATTTATACAAAAATAATAGAAAATTATCTATCAAAGTTAGGACATATTATTTTTTATTTAGACAATGGTGAAAAAGCATTAGAAGTAGTTAAATCTATCAAATTTGACTTAATTTTATGTGATATACATATGCCAATAATGGATGGGATAGAATTTTGTATTTTAGCAAATGAAGTTCCCAGAAAACCTAATATTATAATGTATTCAGATTCAGAAATAATTTATTTTCCAACAGATATTAATTTTGATTATTATATTAATAAACGATTAACACCAAAAGAAATTGAATGTTTTATTGTAGAGTTTTTATAAATTTTTTATATTTATTATTTTTTATTTTTTATTTTTTATTTTTTATTTTTTATTTTTTTATTCTTACTTTTAGTTCGTTTTGTTTTTTTGATTTGTTTTTTTATGTTTCGTTTTGTTTTTCTTCCTCCAGTTACTTGTTTACTAATTAATACAGGCGTAAAAGTTGCTCCATTAATAAAATTTGGTATGCTTGTAATTTTGATATTATTTATTTCTGGTGTATCATTAGTATATAATTTACCCATTAACATTAACATTTTTATTATAGGACTTTTATTATCTGTTTCTTCTATAATCTTATTTTTCAACATTTGTTTTATATCTCCAATTGTCGTATTTTCTGTTATATCAAATATATATTCTACATTGTCTTTCAATTTAATCACAATATATTTGTTATCATCCTTTTCATCTTCGGATGTTTCTTCTGAACTGCTATCACTTTTTTCATTTCTTGAACGTTTTCTGGTATTATCGTTTAGATTTCTATTTTCAGCCTCTTTTTGAATAACAGATTTTTCTCTTGCAACAAAATTTGTTGTATCTGGTTCAGCGAGGAAAATTCTATATAGTTGACCTTCTTTTCCTGGTGTACACAAAGGAGGTATATTCATTCTACGTCTCATATATTCTTGTTCATTGTCTATAAAATTTTTACTTGCGCAAGCAACAACATCTTCTGTAAGTGTCTCTTTTATATAAAATACTTTATTAGCAAATGGTTTATAAGGATTATCAAATTCTGGCGCTGTTTTTTTCAATACTTCTATAATATCAGTATGAGAATAGTAACCATATAATCCTATACTTCTACCATTATATATAGAAAATTTTTTAACCACATTTTTATCTGTCGAGTTCATATTTGCTCTATAACATATATAATTTAATTTTCTAGACATATCAAGACTTAAAATAGAAATATTCAACAAAAAGTATTTTAAATTGTTAAAATCAGTTGTTCCAGGTTTTGCTTTCACTTTAAAAGCAAATACTATATTTGTTGGACTGAGTGAAATCCAATCTCCTAATTTGTATTCTAATCCGGTCTCTATTTCAATACCCATTTGATCCATCGGTATATTAATTACTTCTGGTGAAAATCTACTTCTACTTCCGATTATTAATTCAACAATATCGGTATGTCCCATATTATTTGCCACTGTAACACAATCATGAAGATTAATATCTACATTATAAGGATTACAACCTGCATTCAATAATAGTCTTACTATTTCAATATTATTATTCACTACTGCTTTCGCAATAGCATTATTAAAAAAGATGTTTTCTTGGTTTATTTTATATTGATTTTCTCCTGTGAAAAAAGGCAATAATGCTTTTAAAACTTCTATATTATTAAGTCTTGATGCGCATACAATTAATGGTTCTCTATAAATATCATAATTAAAAGGTTGACAATTTATTCCGGATGTTTGTATTATTTTTAACGCAATATTCGTTGCTGCTGGATTATTTTTAATTACAGCACAATGTAAAGCAGTTAAATTAAACTTATTTGATACTTGAGATGGGTTATAATTTCCTTTATCTATTATTAAATTTGCAATATCATAAATATCAGAAGAAATTGAATATATTAGAGCAGTAAACCCGTTTTTATTTGTTGCCGAGTAATCAATTGCATCACCAAAATTATCACTAGCATATTTTGTAATTTGATATAAATATCTACCGATTTCACACATATTCATAAATGGTGTTTCTCCATTTTCATTTGGTACATTGAATTGTCTTCCCATTTTTTTTACCATATCAAAAACAATTTTTCCATATATAGGATCTTTTACACTAAATTTATCGTGTTGTATTGAAAGATTTGTTATGTAATTAAGTGCTGTATTTTTTTTATTATCAACAGCATTTATATTTATATCAATATTCTTTTGCATGACTTCGGCAGGTATATCTTTTTGAATTTTACCTAGTTCTTGTAATCGCGCTAATATTTTATCAATATTAAGTAGTTCTATAGCAATATTATAATTTGAATACAAACAAGCAAATATTAAGGCAGTACTTCCTGTTATTTGTGATTGGAAACTAGGGTTTGATAATCCTGTTTTTATTAATAATGACGCAACTGCTGGCATACTATTTTTAATCGCGTACATTAATGGTGTATATTCATCTTTTAAAGAATTTGTTTTTTTACCAAATTCAATGATTTTTATTAAACTATATGGTCTACATGTTGGACTACTAAGTATTTCAATAGCAAAATATTGATTATTTTGTTTTAATGCCAATATTAAAGGTGTATCCCCAAATATATCAATAATACCAGTGTCACAACCTTCTTTAATTAGTAATTTAACCAATTCTAATGTGTCTGCTTTTACAGCGTAATGTAATGCTGTTTCCATATTTAAATTGGTGTAGTTTATATTAATTGGGTTATCTTTGTTTAGTATTAATTGTTTAGATACTTCAACTAAACCTTGATTTATTGCCAAAATTAACAAGTTATCTTTATTTTTAATACCATTTTTTCTTTTAATCATATAAGAATCAACATTTATATTGGGGTCGTATTGATTTGCTTTAATTATATCTAATGCTGTATCAGTTTCAAAGTTTAATATTGCATCAACTAATTCACGATTTCTCATTTTTACATCAGTTATCTGATTAATATTTGCGCTGTTAATATTTGTATTTATGTTATTAATATTATTGTTTTCTTCCATAATTTCGACAAAATACTATATATTATGTTTATATAATATTTTGTAATATTTTGTAATATATACTACATTTTTTTACGACTAAAATTTTTCTTCTTATATTTTTTTCCACCTATTTGTTGTTCTTTTTTAACTGTTACAATCACAGGTTGAAAAGTATTGATTTCTGGTGTAATAATTGTAGATATTTCAACATCCTCTTTATTTGTATAATCTTTACCAGAAAATATCAATCTGCTAATTATTAGGTTATCTATATTTATAGGTTCGTTTATATTTGTTTCATCATATATCATTTTTATTATTTTATCTTTCAAATCTTTTATAGTCATTCCTTTTGATGTATCAAATTCCCTAATACCCTTTTCTTCTAATTTGTTATTTTGATTTTTATATGTAATTCTTGCTTTTACTTTTGTATCATTCATAGATAATTTACTAGTTTCCATATTTAAATTATCCTGTTTTTCAATATCATTTAGTATATTATTTCCTACAGAAGGCATTGACGGTACTATTTTATAAACAACAAGAGAACCACCCATACAAATTCTTTCCTCTGAAAAATATTCATTCCAATTTGTTTCTACACCAATTTGATAATCTAACATAGATTTATTTATATTTGAAACAATATTACCATCTTCCAAAAGAGTGAAAAATTGTCCTGAATATTTACTATTTATCAATTCTAATATATCATTTTGTTTTATAACACCTTGTATACCTGTATACTTATTTATTAAATTATAAACAATATTTCTATTAATAATACGAATATTAAATGGATTTTGTTGGTTAAAAGGACCTCTCGATGAACAACTATAAACATTGTGTCTAGGATTATCTACATGTTCTCTTATTGATTTTTTATTAAGCAAATATATATTATCGCTTATTTTAAAAACAAAATTATTAATATCAGCATTTATATATTTATATATCATTATTTCTTCACCTAATATATTCATTCCACTATTAAATAAATTAATTCTTGGAAGATTTTGTTGTTCTTCTATTTCAATTTGATTTAACATTTCTTCTATTTTCTGCGAAACATTTGTAAGACCAAGTTGAATTGCTATATCTAAGACAGTTGTATTATTTCCTGTAACATCTAGGGTCAGATATTCTCTAGTAAATTGTGTTGAATTCAATATTGCTAACGGAATTCTTTCTAAGAGATTTTTTGGTATGTTATCATAAGTAGCACCATTACTCCATGTTTCCCTTGTTCTTTTAATGTGTTGAATATATGCTGTTAACGCATTTGTTTTCCTTAAATAAACCCCTAATTCATCTTGAAATGGTTGTCTAATAAATTTAACTAATGAATGGTTTGTATCACGTCGTAGAATTTCTTCAGTTATTTCAACAAATCTTTCGAATTCACGTATTTGTTCTTCACCGCCATTAGAACTGAATAAATAGAATACAGTCCTACCTGCTGTTTCATTAATAAACTTTAATAAATAACTGTTAGTTATAATATTTGGATTGTTTTTCAATGTTTCATATATGTTTATATCAATATTTGGTTGTTCTAATAACAATGATGTAAGTCTTAATGGATCATATGTTCTGTCTAAAACATAACTTGAAACAGCGTATAAAGCAGTCTCTCCATCAATTGTTCTGTGATTAATGTCGAAATCTAATCCTTCAATGCTTCTTTTTTGTAACATTTTTTGAACTAACAAAAAATCAGCGTTACTATTTTGAGCAGAAATACAATTAATAAAAGCATTTGATAAAACTATTCTTACAAACGAACTAGGATTATAATTATTCGTATCCAGCAAACTGTTTACAATTTTTCTTGTATCATGAGTATAATCATCAACACTTGTTATTATAATAAGAGCAGTAACACCATTATTATTAGCATATTGTGGTTCTAATTTATTCCCAAATGTTTCCATTAATCTATTAAATATCGAACAAAATGGTTCTATTAGATCTCTGAGTTCATCATAATTGAAATAATCATTATCTTCATTATACATTCCAATTGTCATACGAATAATGTATAAAACATACATTAATGTAGTGAAATTAGTCATCGCAAATGGGTCATCTATTTGTTGATTACTAATATCTGTAATCGGTTCATTATTTGAAATTAATTTATTTGAACCAACTTCTATTTCAGTAATTCCTGAACTATGTATTTCTAATAGTCTGTTCAACACTTCTATTTTACCGACTAATGCTAATAACATAAGAGGTGTTGCTCCTCTTTGGTTTGAATTATTTAAAAAAATATTGTTATCAGCATTATGGTTGATCAACAAAAGTGCCTGTTCATAATATTCATTCATAATTGCTTGTTGTAATAAATTATTACCAAATTGTTCTTGTTTAACACCGTTACTAGCTGTGTATATAAAGTTAATATTATAGTTACCTGAATTAATAAGTTCGTTTATTGTATTTAATCTTTGTTCGTCATAATTATTTTTTTCTAATAACAACTTTTCTAAAGTTTCTTTATTTTTACTTTGTTGTTTTACATTTATTTTTTTATTTGGAAACATTAGATCTTTTCCACTGCGTTTCATTCCACCTGAAATAATTGAATAATTACGCTTATTTTTTACAGTGTTGTTGTGGTTCTTGTTTCTGTAATGTTTTTTTGTCATTATAATATTTATATATATAATATATTATTTATTGTACATTATATAATGTATATTTTTCGTAATATTTGTAAAATACTTTTTAGTAAAATAAAGATATAAAAATAATATTATAATATTATATTAGTATTATAATGGCAGGAGGTCTTCTTACATTAGTCTCATCTGGACAAACAAATGTTTTACTTAATGGAAATCCTAGCAAAACTTTTTTTAAAACTACATATAAAAAATACACTAATTTCGGTTTACAACGTTTTCGTGTTGATTTTGAAGGAAATAAAACTTTAAAATTAACTGAAGACTCGAAATTCACTTTTAAAATACCGAGATACGCTGAATTATTGATGGATACTTATGTATCTGTTGATTTACCAACAATATGGAGTCCAATAATGCCTCCAAATGCTGCAGCAACTACTGACCCAAATTTTAACCAATATGCCAATGATGAATGGATACCTTACGAATTTAGATGGATTGAAAATATTGGTGCTTTAATGATTAGACAAATTGAAATAACATGTGGTAATCAAACACTTCAAAAATATTCTGGACAATATCTATTGTCGGCAGTCCAACGTGATTTTCCAACTGAAAAAAAGGCACTATTTGACAAGATGATCGGAAATATTCCTGAGTTATTTGACCCAGCAAACTCTGGAACACGTGTAAATAGTTATCCAAATGCGTATTATACTGGTACGTTGGCAGGTCCTGAACCAAGTATTCGTGGAAGAACATTATATATTCCTTTAAATGCGTGGTTTAACTTGAATACTCATATGGCATTTCCACTTGTTGCCCTTCAATATAATGAACTTCATATTAACATTACATTTAGACCAATCAATGAAATTTTTCAAATTCGTGATGTATATGACAAGGTATATAATTACCCTTATGTTGCACCGAATTTCAATACTTACTACATGCAGATGTATAGATTTTTACAACCACCACCAGATATTGAATTAGGAATTAATTCATATATAGACCAGAGAAGTATATGGAATGCTGATATACATTTAATGTGTACATATGCTTTCTTAAGTAATGATGAAAGTAAGGTTTTTGCAGAAAATGAGCAAACATATATATTTAAAGAAGTGCATGAGCAAGTATTCTATAATGTGACTGGACCAAATAAAGTTCAATTAAATTCTATTGGTAATGTTATTGATTGGATGTTTTATTTTCAAAGGAGTGATGTTAATTTGAGAAATGAATGGAGCAATTATACTAATTGGCCATACAATTATTTACCTCAAGATATTATTCCTGCGTCAACACAAGGTGATTATATGATTTATAGAACAGACCCTAGTGGAGCAATAATACCCGTTTTTATTGGTCCAGGTGTTAATCCAAATGGTCAATTAACTGGATGGTTTTATACAGGAAATTATACGCCTCAGAATTTCAAAAATATTTTAGTTGCGTTAGGAATTCAATTTGATGGGCAATATAGAGAGAACATGTTTCCTGGTGGACTATATAATTATATTGAAAAATATACTCGTACACAAGGTAATGCCCCTGATGGTTTATATTGTTATAATTTTTGTTTAAACACTAATCCTTATGTTATACAACCAAGTGGTTTCACTAATATGTCGAGATTTACTAACATAGAATTTGAATTCACGACAATTATTCCTCCAGTTAATGCTCTTGCTCAAACAAATAGTATATGTGATGGTGATGGAAATATTGTTGGTGTTAATAAACCAACATGGCAAATTTATGATTATAATTTCAATTTGGTTGTTCTAGAAGAAAGGATTAATTTCATTCAATTTATTGGTGGTAACGCTGGTCTTGTATACGCTAATTAATGTATTTTACACCAAATAAATCATGATTATATTTTTTATTCATAAAAAAATCGACTAATTCTATACTTCCTTCACACCAAGTAGAATTAAATGATGAACTATTTTCCAATACATAAAAATTGCCATTTTCACCATATGGAAACATTATTTGTAATAATATATCATATAATGTATCGTCTGAAAGTGTTTGGGTATTTCTTCCAGAATAACAACGAATAGAATTCGACCAAGAAGCGTAAGATATTCCCTTTATTTTTTTAATTTCATCATCATATATTCCATATGTTTTTTGTATAATTTGAATACATTCTTCTATGAGAGGAAAATGTTTTTCATTTGGTTCGACCATTTCTCTTTGTATTTGTATATTGTCAGGTAATAATCCATATAATTTTGAACAATTTGATGACAAAGCATAAAACATCAATACATTTTCAGAGTAATGGATTAATTGACTACCATTTAATGATGTTATTGATCTTCCATAACCAATCCCATATTTATTCATCCAATCAGTTTCAAAATGGAGAAAAATTCTTATACTTTGATACGTTACAAAATTATTTTCACAAATATTATTATATACGTGATTGAATTTGTGGATATGTTTAAGACAATTTAACGATGCTGTGCTATATATGTTTTTTGCGTATATAGTTTGTTGTGATGTAATAGATTTATAAGATATTTGTTCTGGACTATTTACATTTACATTTCCTATTGTAACTTTCCAAATATGTTGTGGTGTGTTACTATTATTATATGGAACAATATCTAAAACAGCAGTATTAAATAGTGCTTTTGAATTACCAATTATTCCATTATTGAAAAAAGAATTATAACAAATTTTAGTAATATTATTTTTGGATGCGATTTCTTTTGTCAAACTGTTATAACCATGTTTAAAACGAAATTGTTTGCTTTCAAATTTTTCTTTTGGTAATGTTTCTAATAATTCAACTATGAAATTTATTTTTGTTGAGAGAAGTTCTTTATAACCATTAATATCTTCTATTCTTTGCCAATTTTCTTGTGATATATTTTGTTGACCCAATGATTGAAAAACCATCTTACTGTATACTTTTTCTTTAAATAATTCAATTCGTGTTTCAAAATTTGTTATATTTGTATTTGTATTGTTAAAATTAAACTTAGACAGATTTTCTCTCAATAAAGTAAATGGATCTTTTCCTTTTTCATCTTCATTTATAAAATAAATATTTTCGGTTTCTGAAATAACATTCTCTTGTGGTATTATTTTATTTCTTAAATAATATACTTGACCTGTTGGATCTGACAAATATTCTATAATTGGTATTTTGTATTTTTCAACTAAATATTTTATTCTATGATGAATTTTATCATAAAAACGTATAGGTCCTAATTCTATAATGGTGTCTGTATTTTCGATTTGACTATTTATTTGTAACCCCCCAAAATCATCCATTTTATCTATAATTAATAGTTTTTCATCTTGAAACATATTAACTAATCTTGCTGCTAAATATGTACCGCCAATACCAGCGCCTATAATTAAATTGTCAATAACATGTTCCATCTGAATTTATACATTGGTAAAATTTTTTATTTATTAAAGATTGTACCAATTTATTTTACTCACTAAATATATAGATATTTTGTTCATGTATCCACCATCTATTTATGCACATACCTTAAATGGTTTACTATTATTATTTGCTGTTTATTTATTTATAATCAATTATGGGTTTATCAAAAAAATGGACGCAAACAAGAAAATTGAAATGACTTTATTTTTTGCGTTGGTTATTGGCGTTCATTCGATATCCCACGCTGTTTTAGAAGCAGTATATAATTTCAATCCATTGAATTACTGGTATTCTAGTGTGTAATATAATTACATGATAATCATGTTTACATCTATTTTTTAGGAGCATCAATAAAAGCGTTCGACGCAAGTGGTTCGTCATTTTTAAACTGTCCAGACAATGACCATCTATCAGGATAATCCATCATATTTGGCAAATATTCCTTTTTCGGTTCGTAACGTTGTTTATATAGGTCCATTCCAGCGTCAAAATCAGAACGCCATGTATTTACCCCGTCAAAATACTGAGCAGGTCTCTTCAAATAATTTGATCCAGTTAACGCTGCTTGTGTTCCAATATCTGTTGTTAATTCAGAATAACTATTTCCTAAATAAGACAATTTACCAGCGTCATTTTGTCCTCTAATTGATAATTGATAAGGTTTCAAACCATCACTCTTATGTTCAGGTGGTACGCAACCTTTGCAATCTAAATCAGTACTACATTGTTCGTCTGTGTAAGCACATCTAGCAGTTGGACCACAAAAATTTTGACATGTGTATTTACTATTTACTAAATTTATGCTATGTGTTGTGTCAGGTGAACCAGTATCTCGTGTTACTTGTGGACCAAATTTTTCGATAATTGTTAGTTTTTTTAAATGTATATTTACATATGTTTGCCAATAAATGACGAATAAAATGCTAAAAATAATTATGACAAATATAATTATATTATTAATATTACTGTAGTTGTTTTTCATAGATAAATATGTATTTAATATATTATAATGATATAAAATAATTATATAATTTTAGAGTGATTTTGTGAAATACGAAATATTTTATATTATAATATAATAATAATATAGTATAAATGACAGAAGAAACAGAAATAGATAAAAAAAAGGAAGAAAATTCGACATCCGCATCAAGTTCAGATAAAAGTATTGGAACTACGATTGCTGGATTTATTGGAACTATATTAGGTTTTATTATATTAATTTTAATAATACTTTTTTCAGGTTCTCTCTTATTGTTTAGTTGTAAGGTCGGGCAATCAAATGTTTTGCCAACAGAAAAAGATTGTTTTCCATATACGATGAATTCATTAAATCTTTCTGAAATAGATATAAACGCCAATTTATCGTCAGTTGAAAAGGATATTTATTCACAAAAGGTTAAATTCTTATATGAGGATAATAAAACAAATAAGTTCCTTGAATACTTAACTCATATGACTGACGCACCAACACAATCAGGATTTGTAATGTATTTATTAAGTATATTTAAAGATTTATTTTCTCTAAATTATCAAGTGTATAATAGTTTTTTAAATTTTATCAATTCGTCAGTTTCTGAATCTTTCATAATATTTTTCATGCCAATAGTACTTTTTCTCTCTTCACCATTTATTTTGTTAGGATTATTTTTAATGAATTATTTATTTTTCTATTATTATTATTTCTCTAAAATGAGTTGGTTGTTCAAGCAAAATGTAAATGAGGACAAAAAGGGAAAACAAGATTGGAAAGACATATCAATATCACAAATATCAAGTTACTCTCTAGCATCATTCTTAGTGTTTGTATTGGTTATCTTATTGATTATTTCATTTTTTGTTCCTGTACCAATTGTTGGTGGATTAATTGCTATAATATTGATATATGTTATTGGAACAAGTATGATGATGGTTGGTAAAAATACTTCTATTAATAAGGATTATACATTTTTTTCGACGCTAGTTGATTCTACAAAATATCATCAGTCAACGATTATGTATATCATGACAATATTAGTAATATTAACATCATTTACTAAATTAGGGTCAATCGGTGGTCTGTGTTCATTAATAATTTTCATAATGTTTTACTATCAATTAATACCAATACCTATATATACATCTTCTAAACCAGAAAATCTTTCCCCATTAGTAAGTTATGAACAAGCAAAAAAAATATGTGAGGAAATAATAGAACCTCCAAAGAAACGTTCGTTATTAAATAAACTTACTTTTGGACTAATTGGTGGTGATCATGATTTGAAAAGATTGAAGAAACTTGTGAAATAAAATAAAAGGAATATTGAATAGGAATGAAATATTAAATTGTTTGAAAAGAATATAAATAAATTTTGGTTAATATATTTATATTTTGAGAGAAATGGGTAAAGCAGCTCAACAAAAAAAACAAAAGAAATTAGAGAAGAAGGCGGTAAGTGTTGAAGATTTACCATTTGTAAGTATTTGTACACCAACATACAACAGAAGACCATTTATTCCTTATATAATTAAGTGTTTTGAACATCAAACATATCCTAGAGAGAAAATGGAATGGATTATTATTGATGATGGTACTGACAAAGTAGAAGATTTATTTGCTCATTTACCATATGTTAAATATTACAGATATGAAGAAAAAATGTTATTAGGTAGAAAAAGAAATTTAATGCATGAAAAGGCGAGTGGTGATATTATTGTTTATATGGATGATGATGATTATTATCCTCCAGAAAGAGTAAGTCACGCTGTAGAAACATTACAAAAGAATAATCGCGCTTTATGTGCTGGATCTAGCAGATTACATTTGTATTTTAAACATATTGGAAAAATGTATGAATTTGGTCCTTATGGTCCTAATCATGCAACTGCTGCTACATTTGCTTTTAAGAGAGAATTGTTGAAACAGACAAAATATGATGATACACAAACTCTTGCTGAGGAGAGAAAGTTCTTAAAAGAATATACTATTCCATTTGTTCAATTAAATCCCTTAAAAACGATTTTGGTATTTTCGCATATACAAAATTCTTTTGATAAGAAAATATTATTGGAGAATAAGAATGATCCAAATATTAGGGAGTGTAGTATAAGAGTAGAAGATTATGTAAAGGAAGAAGACATTAAACATTTTTTTATGGAAGACATTGACGGGATTTTATCATCATATGAACCTGGTAATCCTGAAAACAAAAAGGATGTTATGAAACAATTAAATGAAATAACAGAAAAAAGACATAAAATGATTGCTGAACATCAAAAAGCATTGGAAGCACAACATTTACAAGACATGAAGATGAAGAAACCACAAGAATATATTGCTATGATTGATAATAAGATGAATGAACAAACTATTATGTTACAAAATTTAATAAATGAAAATAATGCTCTTAAAGAGAGAAATAAATTATTAGAAGAAAGACTACGTAAATATGTAGAAGAACAAGTTGAGAGATTAAAGAAAGAAAAGGAACAAGGAAATGTATTCAAAATTCCGGTTTAGAAAATGTTATATTTTCATTATATTTTCATTATATTATATAATTATTACTTAAAGACAATACCAATATATAATTATATAATAAATCGTACAACAAATGTATCAAGACGATAACTTTCATCCATCACAAGAAAACGAATACAAGCAATTAAATGTTGCCAGATTTACTGATGTATTAGCAATTAATGATTGTTCAGTAAACAAAAATATGTATACATATGTAAAAACCGTCAATGGTAGTCGTGTTGCCAAAGATGGTAAGACTGAATATTATACTACACCATTAAAGATTACTTATTATGCTTCAGGAGGAAAGGGTAGTCGTATTCGTAATGCTGTTAGTGGTTCTCATTATAGAAATAAATATTTTACTGTTGGGAGTATGATTGAAGACTTATTTTTTAAGGTGAATGTTGCTGATGGTAAGTTTGGTCAAAACACAATTACATTATTTTATGAAAATCCAGAAGAGTATGAAAGACAACATCGTGAGCAATTAAGTGTCGATATTAAGAATAAATGGTTACAAAAGAATTTACTTGCTAAGATGAGATATAAGGATATTATGGAGGATTTTAATAATTATGACAATACTGCTGTGGTTTGTAGTGGTGATTTGGTTGAAGAAGAGAAAGAAGTTGTTTGTCAAGAATAAAAATAATGCAGGTAATTTAATATGTTACTAATATGGTATGGTATTATAAGATATTATAAGATAAGATATAAGATAAGATAAGATAATATAATATAAATTTCATTTACAAATTTATATTATGAATTTTCAAATACTTTTTATTTCTCAATCACTTTCTGAACTATAATCGCAATCTCCAGCACAATCATCATCATCTATAATGTCAACAATATCTTCCAAGTCTTTGGCATTTTCCTTAGTATATTTATCCAAATATCTATAAATTCGATTAATATCGAGTTTTGAAATGTCATAATTTTCAAATAATCCTATAATTTCAGTATCACTATATTTATTTTTTATGTTTAAAAACATTTCAAACAAATCTTTCTTGTCTACGCCCAATTTTTGGCATAGCATTTGAACAAACCCATAATTATGAAATTCTGTAGAATATTTTGTCAATACTTTTGTGAACCTTACTTCAGATGGGTCATAGTTTGTTTTTTTGTTGAATTGTTCATGATATAGTTTGTTGTTTTTAAAAGTCTTTATAAGTGAACTCATCTCGTTAAATTGCCATATCTGTTTTTGAAAAGTAATGCGGTCAATATAATCGGCAAAACAAATATTATCTAAGAGTTTGCTATAAAATGGTAAAGATATATTTACACTGTCTTTTTCCAATAAATCAATTATGTTTTCGTGCCATAATAAACCGACACTTGTTCTATCTGTTTCATTCATAATAGAACAATGGTCAGAAATATTATAGTTATTATTAAATAAGTTCTTCACTAGTTTTTTTGTATCTTCATTATAAGATTTTTTCTGGAGTATTTCATAAATATATGATTTATTAATAATAGTGTTATCTTTTAAATATAATTGATATAAATAAGTCAATTTTCTTAAATCACCCTGTATTATTTCACACATTTTTACAATATTTTTTTCTTCAACATTTTCATATAATTTGTTAATAATAAAATACATTTGATTTTGCGTTGGAGATTTCAATTCAATACTGTTACAAACCTTCATTAGTTCTTTTATTTTTTTGTCAACATGGTAATTACCAATACAAATAATAGGGTTCATTGTTACGACTTCTTGACGTTGTTTTTTTGTCTTTTTTGGTCTAATTAATTTTATTAATGTAGTGATCCCACCTTTGTCACCACTATTCATTCCATCTATTTCATCCATTACAATAGCAATTTTCTTGACTTTTTTATGAAACATGCTCATAATATTTTTGTCTGACATGTTGTGTTTTGTAATTGTTTCTATAATAGATTTATTACGAATGTCGCCAGCATCATACTTTATAACATCATAACCAAGTTCCTTTAATAAATTCATTACAAATGTTGTTTTGCCACTTCCTGGATCTCCGTATATGTAAATTCCTCGTTTAAACAAGAGGTCCGTTTTGTTTTTCTCAAAGTCGCCCAATATGTTTTTAATATTTTTGCATATTTCTGTACGGTCCAACATTTTGTTAAAATCTAAATTATTCATTTATAGTTTTATATATTTAACGATATTCTTTTTATGTTGATTTTTACTTAAACCTGTTTCTTCAAATAATTCCATTATTTTATTTCTACATTTTTCCGAACTATTTTTAATACAAAAATACTGAAGAAAATATAAATAATTTGCGTATATTGCGTGATTATATTCATAATTAGTCATTAATAACCATTTTTTATGATTTTCATTCAATAAAATACCAAATGGAAGATCAAAATCACGTCGAATTATATATCGTATATATGTTTCGAAACGTTTTTTTTTCCTAACTATTTCTGTTAAAATTATATGATTAGACATATAAAAAGATTTAGAAATAACAAGATATGTATTTGGAAATATATAACTTTTGACAATATCATATAATTCTTTTGGTAACATATTTATTCTCTCGAAAAATAGTTTTTCATTGTTTTCGTTGTTGTTACTTTTATTAACTTGATATTGATTTTGTTTTTGATTTTCATTAATATTCATACTAATAATTATTATTAAATTATCTTTTAGTAATAATTTTATTATATATTTTTCATATTTAAGTATAAATTATAAGTTGCGAAATTTTATTAATTATGTAAGTTTTGATGACGAAGATGTATCACATGGATTTTCAGCGCCATATGTTAATCCATCCCATGTTATATTGCAAGTATTTGCCCAATTATATTTAGCGCAATTACCATTATCTCCAGTGAATGGAGGTTTATTAAAATTCATAATTAAGTGTTTATGTCCTGGTCTTGGTGGACATTTTCCTAAATCTTTTACATTTACACAAAATGGTCCTTTCCCTAAATTAGATACATCAACACCAGACATATCATTTGAACCAACTGCTAACCAATAGTCAGGACAATCTCCAACAAGTGGTGGCCAACTATCCTTTTTAGTGTTCTTGAGAGAAATGCCAATAAATACTAAAGCAAGTATTAAAAGAACAACGGCAATAATTATAACTATTTTTTGAAATGCTTCCATATAAATAATAAACAAAATATTTCAAATTTTTTCTATTATTGTAATATAAATGTTAGGTCCAGAATATTCTTCGAATGGAAGAGTTAATATAATGTATCCAAAAACTTGTGATTTATTTAGTATGTATGATAAAATTCCAGCGCACCAATGTACTACATTAAGAAATCCTACGGAGGGTTTATGGGATGATACAGTGTTATCAAAAGCATATTTCTCTGGTGACAATCTTCAAATTGTACAAAATGGTATACGAGCAGGAGTATATAATCGTTCTAAGGGTCAGTATGTAATTGGACCACAGGATTGTGATACTTTAAAAGTTATTATGCGCAGTACTTTTTTACAATATGCCGCAAATATGCCAAATGATATTACAGAACAAATCAAAGCACTTAATCAAATGGTTGTAGATTATTGTATCCAACAGGTTTATAGTGAAGCACAAGGTTATTTAAGATATTTATATGACGCAAGCACATTGGTTGTTCCAATTAGTCCTCCTATTATGGCAAAGGATAATGATAAAGAATTAGTTTTGAAACCGTGGTTTTAGAATACTTTTTCTCTCGTTGAAATAAATAAAGAAGTCAAATTGTGTTGAAAAATTATAAATATATTCGAAAATGTGAATATATTTATGAAATAGAATTATATTTATAATTTTTGTTGTTTTGTGTTTTCATATGTAAAAAATCATTATAAATTGGGTCTATGAAATATTGTATTGAGAGAAAAAGTGCAATATTTATTATAGGATATTTTATTTCTAAATATTTTCCGCATATTTGAATTACTTTTTCTCTCATCAAATCAATTTACAAAGTCGTTTTATAGAAAAATTTATGTAAAATATTCTATAAAATATTTATATTTGGCATTTATCTCCAACACAAACGAAGTGGTCATTATCATATGTATTTGGCATTACACTTGATGTTTCCATTTCTTCGCTGGTAATCTCTCTATGTTGTGGTTGTGGTTGTTGTTGATATTGTTGTTGTTCTTCATAATGTTCTGAGACATTTAATTCGTGTTTTTCTTCAGAAACATTTAAAGCATGATTTGTGTGATAATAATAAAAATAAATGGCAATAGCAATTGCTACTAAAATACCACTCAAATACAAATATGTCGTATTATCTCCTAAATTAAAATTAAAATCTAGATCTAGCATAATATTTATTTATTATTTCTATTTAATTTTCTAAATTTTAACGATAATAACCACTTTTATTCTAAACTCTTTGAGAGAAAAAGTATTTGAATATCGAAATAATTAAAAAAAATTATTCTTTGTTATATATTTATATTTATAATTTCATAAGATGTTAAATGACCTGATGAGTAATGACATAATAATTTTTATAGTTTATTTATTTATTTTTTACAACTTTCTTTTTTACAACCTTTACCTTAATTTCATCTGTTTTCTTTTTAGTTCCATCATCATTCATTAATTTCTCTCTTTCTTGTTTATACTCCAAATAATTATTCTTTAAATTTTCTAATTCAGCAATCCACATTTGTTGTATAGTCGTATTTTTAATTCTTTCTAATTCATCATTTTTATCACCATGTTCTTTCATAAGTCTATTAACATTTTCTTCGGTTACACTATCCATTGGCATTTTAACCAAATATTTATAATCATCATCTTCATCAATAACATCATATTTCTTTTCTTTTAACATTTTATTTACCTCTTCTCTCTTCTTTTTTCTCAAATCAATTGTTCCATCTAAGTTTTCTTTAATATATTTCGCTTTATTTGATAATATTACTAATTCTCTTTTTAAATCTTCAATCATATATTCCTTTCTTTTTCCATATAATTCTAATCTTACTCCAAAATAATCATCTATTATTTCTTCTACATTATTATACTTTTTTAATTTATCTTCAGCATCAAATAAATGCATATTACTAGTTCCAATAGTTGTAAACAATTTAAACACCTTTTCAATTCCATTACATCCATTATCTACTTTCATATTTTCTAATTCTTCTAACTTACCTTTTGTCAATGTAATAATAAAATCTACACTAGTATCTTTACTCATATCATCATAATCTTTTACAATTGGTTGAACCTTATTTCCTTTTTTATCTGTGTTCGATGCCAAATCTTCTAATAATTCTTTAAAATCTTCTGTCCAAAAACCAACAGGTAATTCAGTAACTCTTATTTTGTCAACACCTAATTTTTGATATGTTCCTTTTACTAAAAATTTACCTTCATTTATTTTATCTATTTGTCCAACAAATCCTTCATAATATGGAATAAACTTCGGCAAAATTTTATTTTCTTCTTCTTTACTTAATTTAACATTCAAATAATCAATAATATCTAATGGATTATAACATAATACTTCAGTACTAAAACCAGTACCAATACCCTTTGTTCCATTTACTAAAACCATCGGAATAATTGGAGCATAAAACAACGGTTCTACTATTTGTCCATCATCATCCAAATATTTTAAAATTTTATCATCCATTGTCGGATATATCGAACGTGTAATCTTATTTAAACAAGTGAATATATATCTTTCAGACGCACTATCGTCTCCACCTTTTAATCTAGTTCCAAATTGTCCTCTTGGTTCAAGTAAGTTGATGTTATTAGAACCGACGAAATTTTGCGCCATTCCAACAATTGCTTGATTTAAACTTGCTTCACCGTGATGATAACCTGAATGTTCTGAAACATAACCACTAAATTGAGCAACTTTTATTTCTGTTGTTAAATTCTTTTTAAAAGCACTATACAATATTTTTCTCAATGAAATTTTTAAACCATCCATTAAATTTGGTATACTTCTATCACAATCATATTTTGAAAAATGTATTAATTCTTTATTTATAAAATCATCATATGAAACCATTTTATTACAAGTATCTAAATAACATTCTCTATCATATTCTTCTAACCATTCTTTACGATCATCCGCGCGTTTATCATTAAAAACCATATCAATTGCGTCATCACTCAATAATCCATTATGTTCAAAACCGACGATTTTCTTATTTTGAAAATATTCTTTAAACTCTTTACCAGTACTAGTACCCAACCCTTTATAATATTTAATATTCCATCCTTTTGTATCATTCAATTCTTTCCAAGTATCATATTCTCCATTATTATAAAATAATAATTCTTTATTACCTTTACGCGCTTTTAAAATAGGAGTATTCATAAAACCAATAAACCCAGGAATTGACGACAATGTTGGCCATTGACTTTGAAATAAATTAATACATAATCCTTTGATATGACTTCCATCTAAATCCTGATCTGTCATGAATAATACTTTTCCATATCTTAAATTTTTATTAACATCTTCGATTGTTTTATATTCTTTTCCTGATTCTAAACCAAGAATTTTTTTTATTTCCGCAATTTCTTTATTTTCATTAATTTTTGTAACTGGTTTTCCTCTTACATTTAAAATTTTACCCTTCATTGGATATACACCGATAGAATTACGATCATCTGATGAAAGTCCAGAAATAATACCTGCTTTTGCTGAATCTCCTTCACAAAATATTATCATACAATCTTTCGATTTTTCTGTTCCTGCCCAATTTGCATCGGTAAGTTTAGGAATTCCTCTGATAGACTTGGATTTGACACCATCAGTTTTCTTTGATGCTTTGTTTTCCTTTATTTCAGTCAATTGAAGTGCTGCTTCCATAACACCCATTTTAGCAATTTTCTCAATGAATTTGTCACTAACATCACACTTAGAACCGAATTTTGCCATTGGTGTGTTCATAAAATCTTTGGTTTGACTATCAAAAGCAGGATTTTCAATATCACAACGAATAAATAACATTAACTGTTCTTTAATTGTATTGGAATTAACCTTTGTTTTCTTTTTAGTTTCAATATATTCACAAAGTTTTCGTGTAATCTGGTTTAAAATATATTCAACATGTTTGCCACCTTTAGATGTATAAATACCATTTACAAATGATACTTGTACAAATTCATGATTAGGTGAGAGAGCAACAGCATATTCCCAACGATTATTATCACTCTCTTCATATACACGAACACTTTCTGTTTTATCACCAATATATAAATTAATATATTGTTCAAATGTTTTGATTGGAATAAGTGTTGAATTATATTTTACTTTTATTGTTTTATCTGTTACGGCAGTAATATCATAAATACGTTTTCTTAATAAAGCAAGCATGTCTGTTGTAAGTCCATCTATACCAAGTCTTTTATAATCTGGTTTAAAAGTGATTTTAGTATATGGTTTTGCTTTTCCACTTTTTGTAATAGTTGGTTTGCATATTTCAGATAAATTATTTTTAAATTCTTGAAAATATTTCAATCCTCTATTATGATCTACAGTTTCAACAGAACCATAAGTTGACCAAATCAAAACTAATTTAAATCCGAACCCATTTTTACCACCAACGATTTTCTTTTCATCTTTATTATAATTTGTTGAAGTTCTTAAATGACCAAATATCATTTCTGGGATCCAGATTTTTTCAACTGGATGTTCGGCAACATCAATACCATTACCATCATTAAACATTGTAATAGTACCATCTTCTGAAATAGAAATGTCTATGTTTGTAACAGGAATTGTATTTGGAGTATCGTTTGTAATTGCTTGTGACATACGCACAACATGATCACGACAATTTACAATACCTTCATCAAATAATTTATAAAGTCCTGGAATGTAACTAATATTTTTCTCTATAATTTTTGTGCCATCTTCATTTAATACCCACATATCAGTATCAACTTGTTCAATCGAACCAATATAAGTATCTGGAGCGTCTAAAATATGTTGGCGATCAGTTTTCTTTTGATATTTAGTAGATAAATTAGCGTTTTCAGAATTCATTCTTGTAAATCGTAGTATTATATGAATTATTATAATTTTACGATTTTATTTCAATTTTTTATTAAAATATTATAGTAATATATTTATGATTTCTCAACACTTTGCTCCAGGTGGTTCTTATCGTTCAAATACAATAAGAGTTAAAGATTTATATAATACAAATGATGTTTATTGTTTATGTTTAAAAGAAAAATCAAAGAAATATGAGGCAGACCCACCAGTAAATCCAAACCTATCTACAAATATGAAAGTGTCTAATTGGATTTCACAAAATTTAGGAAATTGCTATAATTATACAGACAATACAAATAAAATAAATTATTTGGGTCGCATTCAAGGTATGCCTGGTGGATATGGAACACCTATACGTAATCGGTTCAATTAAGAAAAGATGTAATTATCATTGGATGTAATTTTTATGTTGGATGTAATTTTTATATTGTAAATATATTTAGTAATATTTCTCTCTTAACTTTATTTCGAATAATTATTTTTTCTCTGCTAAATTTATAATGACACGTTTTACTAAAGATTCTAGTGGAAAGGTTCATGTTTCTGGAAAAACATTCGAATCATTATTTGGTACAAGAGCCCAAGTATGGCACGGAACTGCTTACAAGACAACTGGTGGTTTAACTAAGGGTGACCTTATGCAAAACAAAGCTGGTCGTATTGTTTCAAGAGCTAAGCACGCTACTGCCAAGAGAGAAAAGAGACTTGTTAAAGCTGGTTATGGAACAAAGAAGGGAAAGTTTGGTTATGTTTTATTAAAGGGACATAAATCAAGAAGATCAAGAGGAAGAAAGGGATCAAAGAAAATGAAGGGTGGTATGATGCCATTAAGTCCTTCTGTTTTTGACGGTCAAGGTGTTGGAACCAGTGGTAATGCTGTCCAATTCCGCGCTGGTATGGGTAATTAAATAATGTGACTTGTAACTTGTATAAAAAATAAATAATAATTATTATCTTATAAATATTATTTCAAATATGTATTTATTGTTGTCTTGCTCTTGTGTTACGTGATATATAGTCTTCATCTTCATCATCAGTTTCAGAAAAAAGTCTTACAGGTCTTAAATCCATGTTTAAATCATCGTCATCAATCTGCATAGCATCACGAATTTCACCCATTGGACTTCCTGGAGGACTTCCAGGTGGACTTTGTGGTTGAAAATCTATAAATTGAAGTTGATCTGAATATTCTGCCTGATTATATTTGTTTGGTAATGGTTTTTCTCCACCACGAACACGTTTTTTATGACTTCTTGTCCTTTTTCTGTTAATATGTTTTCTTGAATTTTTCATCTTACCTTGTCTATGTTTTCTAGAAACTCGTCTAATTCTACGACTTTTCATTATATACTAAAGAGAGAAAAAGATAAAAATAAACCAAGAATAATAATTACACAGAACAACAAGTATAACTTTTTCCAGCAATTGGATTTCCAACACATCCAACACCTGGTACATATGTACAAACACCATCTGTAAAATAATAATTGTTTGTTTGTAAATTATTTGCACAATAACTACACATCCAAGCACAACCTGTACCTTGACTTACTGTGAATGTAACACAATTATTAGTAGGAGATTTTTCTTTTTCAATTTCAACTTGTAATTGTTTTCTCGAAGAAGCAAGAGTGAGTGCTACAATTGATAAAATAGTTCTAAATATTTTCATCTATTTGTTAATATACTTTAATATTTTATTTGAATTATATAAACTAAATAAATTCATATAAATTCAACGCTAAAAATCTACTTTTGGTACTCGTCTTGTACCATGTCCATGTTTCTTTTTTGCAGTCTTTGCCATTTTAAGCGCTTTTGAATTCTTTTTACACCCTTCTTCTAAAATATTATAATCTACTGCTGCTGCCTTACCAGAAGTTATTGCGCTTGCTAGACGCGCTACACCCCATGATTGTGCTGTCTGATTTGGTCTAGAACCCGATGAATAATAAGCGCCAGCACCTTTGTTTATTATTTTTGCCAGAGCCTTTTTCGAACATCCAGTTTTCTTTGAAAGTTCATTTGTAGTACCGATTTTCTCTACACCATAGATCTTTCTTGCTTTCAAAATATGATTAGATGTTTTTGATTTATAAGAAGAAACTGGTTTTCTCTCATAATAAATACCACGTTTATACATTTTTCTTGATTTTTTGAGAGAACTAGATTGTTTTTTCCTATCTTTGACTGTCAACCTTTTTGGTAAATATCTCAAATTTATCTTTTTTTCAGATGACATATATATTATAAAAATATAATATACGTAAACTACTTAAATAAATCTTGTGAATATACTATATTTTAAAAAATGGATACACCACAGAATTCTGATGATGAAAAATCATTTAAAGAAATAGATGAATTGAAACAAAAATGTTTCGAAAATTTGTCAGCAGTCATTGAAAAATATAAAGAAAACGATTATATACTTAACAGAATTAATACACATATTAATGTTTTTTTTTCGTCTACAATTGATAATGAATGGAAACATTTTCAAGAGAGAACAGAAAGACACAATATGCTTACTATTGAACAGAAAAATTTTATTGAAATATTTTTAAACACAAATCGATATTATTATTTGCCTAATTCAGAAAGTTTTTATGAATACAAATTCAATGAATACACTGGTTATAAATCATTTGAAATTATTAGCGAAGATGATATATTATATAGTCTTTTATCTGAAATATCAAGTAAAAGAGTTTTACTAGATTGGAAACATAAGACTAAATTGAGTATAATGAAACTTATTAAAGAAAGGAAATTATTTACATGCACTCCAGAAACGGAAACAATACAGAGAATTTTAAATTTGTTATTCCCACTTATTTTTTCTACGAAAGACGAAGCAAAATATTTTTTGACAATATGGGGAGACAATATTTTAAAGAAACAAACAAACTTAATTTTTTTAATAAATAATCACACGAAAAAAATGATGTTGGATGTTGATGAATATACTAATATTTTCACAGGAATAAATAACACAAGTCACAATTTCATGACAAAATATCATGAAAATCATAATTATGACAATTGTAGATTATTAAATTCAAACCAACAGTATTATAGTGACATTTTTAAGGAACAATTGAAAAAATATGCTTTGGATTTTATATGTGTAGCAGTACATTATTCTAAAAGATATGAGAATTCCGATGGTTATTTAGAAATGAACGCTTATAATAATCTCAAGAATTATACATATTTTTTGAGAGACAATAAACAAGAGGATATAATAGAAAAATTTTGTTCAAAATATATTCAAGAATGTTCACCAGAGAGTGGTTGTTCTATTTCCGGAAAAAAAATTCATTATATATGGAAAATATTTCTTTCTTCAATGAATTTACCAAATATAATTTATTTTAATAATTTGAAAAACATTTTGAAAACAAAATACCAATTTGATGAAGTCTCTGACAATTTTTTGAACATTACAACAAGTTATTTACCAAATGTTGCTGATTTTATTAAATTTTGGGAAACCAATTTTGTTTTAATAAATCAGAATGATATGCCCATTATTGATGAATTTGAGATAGATGAAATTTGTTCATTATTTAAAAGTTGGAAAAAAACATTGAATATGTCTGGTGGAGGAATGAATGAACAAGAAGTACTACAATTAATTAAACATTTTTTCAATACAGTTGAGATAATTGACGATAAATATATAACAAATATAAAATGCAATATTATTGATAAAAAACAAGAAATTATCAAATCTTTAGAAAAAATGAAGTTAGAATATTCAATCAAAAATGACGAAACTATTATTTCTTTTGATATTGCTTATACATATTATGAAACATATATGAAAAATAATTCTTCTCATTCAGGTTATTCTATTAAATTAACTGTAAGCAAAAAATATTTCGAAAATTTCTTAGTCAACTATTTAGAAAATTTTATTATTTACGATAAATTTATATCAAATGAATGGTACAAAATGATGAATGATGAATAAACATGAATACTACAATAATGAAAACAATTATTTATTTTTATTTTAGTAAAAGTGCGTTTGAAAATAAAAATAAAGTATTTAATACATAACAATTTAAAGAATTAACAAAGAATATATTTATAAAATATTTATGGCAAGTTTTAAAGGAAATAATAATATCAACAATAATTGCGACACAAACACTGATGGAAATATTTTAACAATAAAGACTGTTCAAATTGCACCATTTAGAACACTAATGACTGCTCTAAAAGACATTCTTCTTGAAACAAATATTATTTTTAAACAAGACGGAATTCGTATTGCTAATATGGACAAGTCTCATACTGTTCTAGCACATCTCCATTTAGAAGCAGATAAATTTGAATTATACGAATGTAAGGTAGATAAAATTATTGTTGGTGTAAATATGTTCCATCTTTTTAAAGTTATTAATTCAATTGATAATGACGATACACTAACTATTTATATTGAAAATTCTGATTATGTTGACGGAATTGTTTCACATTTGGCATTTAAGTTTGAAAATGGAGAAATAAAACAATGTAAAACCCAAAAGTTGAAATTAATTGAACCTGACCCTGAAGAAATTGAATATCCAGATGTTAATTATTCTTCAATTATAAATTTACCATCTGCCGATTTTCAAAAAATAATTAGAGATTTGTCTGGAATTTCAGATAAGTTAGAAATAAAATCTGTTGGAAATGAACTGATATTTAAATGTAGTGGTCCATTTGTGTCTTCAGCAGAAATTCATCGAGCAGAGTCAGATGGAAGTATGGGATTTGTATCAAAACAAGACTCATCAAAAGTTATTCAGGGCGAATTTTCATTGAAGAATTTAGGTTATTTCATTAAATGTACTAATTTATGTTCACAAATCGAAATATATTTAGAAAATGATTTACCTCTTGTTGTTAAATATAATGTGGCTAGTCTTGGTATTATTCAATTATGTTTGGCACAATTACCTGCTTCTTAAATAGTAAGATTATGAACAATGTTCCTTCCACATGAAAAATGAATATGTATTGAATATTATATAATATATTTTTGAAAGTTGAATTATATTATATGTAAAATTAACAAACAAATAAATAAGTATTTCACTTAATAAATGATATAAAAATTAATATATAGTAATATTTATTATAGGCGCTAAATGTCTAGAAATTATAGTGATTATTTAGGTTCTAGAAAATGTTGTGATCTGAGAGGAGAAGGTCCACAAGGTGCTCAGGGTTCTCAAGGATCAAAAGGTCCTATCGGTCCAAGAGGATATACTGGTCCCCAAGGTTCAACGGGTCCATCAATAAATGCGTCTCTAATTGGATATGGTAATATAGTTGTTTATGATGCTAGCAATGTAAATGTTTTGAAAAATTCAAATTCTCTCAAAATAGATGCATCTGGAAATATTATTATTAGTGGAGATATGATCCCATCTATTCCAGGAGATATCAGTGCTGGATTTAGTTTAGGAACAGCAGAAAATCCTTGGAGTAAATTATATGTTTCACAAAATACTATTGTTTTTCAAGGATTAGGTTCTACTGCTGCCGAAGGTTCTATAGGTTTAGATGACCAAAATATATTTTATTCGACAAATGGTGTTAAATCTACTTTTTTCACAGTTGGTAATGAAGTTGCATATCCTGATGAGTTTAGAGGATGGAAAATAACGTCGAGAGAAGATCCTATTACAGGAAGACCAGATTTAGTAGGTCAAATGATTTATGGAACAACGGATCCTGGAGCAACTGGACCTTATTATTCATTAGTGTATTGTGACTGCTCTGGAGGTTCAACAGGGTCAGGAGCACAAGGATCTCAAGGTTCACAAGGAATAAGCGGTAGCACTGGTGCACAAGGTTCACAAGGAATAAGCGGTAGCACTGGTGCACAGGGAGCACAGGGAACACAAGGAATAAGCGGTAACACTGGTTCACAAGGTATTGGAGGTAATTTTGGTGGAGACACAATATTATATAATTATTATGGTACAGGTTATTTAAGTGGAACAACTGGAAACTTAGGTAGTAATATAAATATAAATAGTTTTAATTATGGTGTTACCGGATTTTTATATGCCGATATTGTAGATTATCAAAGTGCTGGTGTTTATAATTGGTTAACAAATTTATCATCTAGTACAAATCCAATAAAAGGAACATTACGAATTAGTGTTAATTATTCTAGTAATAATTTTGTAATTTTAAATATAACTGGAGATGTTATATATAATCCTGGAGACCCTATTGCTATACCAGTATCTGGATTAACTAGAAATGGATTAATTAATATTACTGATATTGTAACTTTTTCATTTTCACAAGCAGGTGATATTGGTTTACAAGGACCTCAAGGAATACCAGGTAGTGCTTCTGCTAAAGGTGATACTGGCGCACAAGGTTCACAAGGTATTGAAGGAGCACAAGGACCACAAGGAATACCAGGAAGTGCTGCTGCTAAAGGTGATACAGGAGCACAAGGTGCAAGTGGTGATACTGGATCACAAGGTTCACAAGGAATTGAAGGACCACAAGGTATACAAGGTTCTCAAGGGTCACAAGGTATAAGCGGTGAAACTGGTGCTCAAGGGTCACAAGGTATACAAGGATCTCAAGGACCACAAGGTATACAAGGTTCTCAAGGGTCACAAGGTATAAGCGGTGAAACTGGTGCTCAAGGGTCACAAGGTATACAAGGATCTCAAGGATCTCAAGGTGAAATTGGTAACACGGGTGCTCAAGGGTCACAAGGTATAAGAGGTGAAACTGGAGCACAAGGTTCACAAGGAATTGAAGGACCACAAGGTATACAAGGATCTCAAGGACCTCAAGGTATACAAGGATCTCAAGGACCTCAAGGTATACAAGGAGCAAATGGAGAAACAGGTGCTCAAGGATCTCAAGGTGAAATTGGTAGCACGGGTGCTCAAGGGTCTCAAGGTGAAATTGGTAACACGGGTGCTCAAGGGTCTCAAGGTGAAATTGGTAGCACGGGTCCTCAAGGGTCACAAGGAATTGAAGGACCACAAGGTATAGAAGGATCTCAAGGAGCACAAGGACCTCAAGGTGAAAGTGGTAACACGGGTGCTCAAGGGTCACAAGGTGAAAGTGGTAACACGGGTGCTCAAGGGTCACAAGGATCTCAAGGAGCACAAGGTATACAAGGAGCACAAGGTACAAGCGGTGAAACTGGTGCTCAAGGTGAAATTGGTAACACGGGTGCTCAAGGTATAAGCGGCAATACTGGTTCACAAGGAGACACTGGTTCTCAAGGTCCACAAGGAATACCAGGTAGTGCTTCTGCTAAAGGTGATACAGGATCACAAGGCGAAACTGGTGCTCAAGGAGACACTGGTTCTCAAGGTCCACAAGGAATACCAGGTAGTGCTTCTGCTAAAGGTGATACAGGATCACAAGGAGAAACTGGTGCTCAAGGATCACAAGGAACAAAGGGAGAAACTGGTGCACAAGGATCTCAAGGTCCACAAGGAGTAAATGGAGAAACTGGTGCTCAAGGAAATGAAGGATCTCAAGGTGCTCAAGGGTCTCAAGGAGACACTGGTTCTCAAGGTCCACAAGGAACAAATGGTGAAACTGGTGCGCAAGGGTCTCAAGGTCCACAAGGAACAAATGGTGAAACTGGTGCGCAAGGATCTCAAGGATCACAAGGAACAAATGGAGAAACTGGTGCGCAAGGGTCTCAAGGAATAAATGGAGAAACTGGTGCGCAAGGATCTCAAGGATCACAAGGAACAAATGGTGAAACTGGTGCGCAAGGATCTCAAGGGTCACAAGGATCTCAAGGAACAAATGGAGAAACTGGTGCGCAAGGATCTCAAGGAACTCAAGGGTCACAAGGAGCAAATGGAGAAACTGGTGCTCAAGGAAATGAAGGATCTCAAGGTTCTCAAGGGTCACAAGGAACAAATGGAGACACTGGTGCACAAGGTTCACAAGGTGAAAGTGGTAACACGGGTGCTCAAGGGTCACAAGGTGAAAGTGGTAACACGGGTGCACAAGGAACTCAAGGGTCTCAAGGAACAAATGGTGAAACTGGTGCGCAAGGGTCACAAGGTTCTCAAGGTACAAGTGGCAACACGGGTGCTCAAGGTATAAGTGGTAATACTGGTGCACAAGGTCCACAAGGAGGTGTTAACAATGATATCTTAGACGCTACAAAAGAACCAATGGGGTTCACAAACAGAACTACTTCACAAATTAGTCTTTATGCTCCTACAATGACATTTACAATAAATCCTACTATTACTGGAGAATATTACCAAGTATGGGTTAAAGGAATTAAATTTAACAAGTATGATACTGAACAAAAAATTTTGTTTCCAGGTTATACAGGTTTATTATATTTATGCTACGATTCATCTGGTAATTTTGTTATTCAAGAAGATATTTATACATTTAGTGAATACGCACCTATTGTGGGTGTATATATAAATCAACATCAACTTAATAAACCAATGTTATTTGATGAACGACATGGTGTAACAATGGATTGGGCAACACATGAATATTTACATAATACAAGAGGTTCTTCAATTTATCAAGGTTTTGATATAAGTACAAATGGTACACAATTATATTTGTCTGATGGTATTTTATATGATGAAGATTTAGTAGTAAATGTAAGAGATGGAATAAGTGATAATTTTAATTTGTTCGAAATGCCTTTACAACCTGTTCAGAGTTTTATAACATATATTGGAGGTCAAGATACATATCAAACAGATGTGTCAAATGTACCTTATTTATTAGGACCTAATGGTAGACCATATTTTAATCAGATTGTAGACAATTCTGGAAGTTTGGTTGAGTCTACAGCAGGTAAATATGTCATACAATGGCTTGTTGCGTCAAACATGTGTTACACTCCTGTTTTTACAATAATGGGTCAAAAACAATATGATACACTTGAAATGGCACAAATAGAACAATGGAGTAATTTAGAATTAGACAACTTACCTGTAACAGAATTAAGACCTCTTTATCAAATCATATATTTGAGTGGATCTACAACATTTATTCAAACAATTGATATAAGAACAGTAGAATCAATACTTTTTAACTATCCAGCAGTAATTGGTCCTCAAGGATCACAAGGTGCTCAAGGATCACAAGGTGTAAGAGGTAGCGATGGATTAACTGGTGCAACAGGAGCACAAGGGTCTCAAGGTAATAGTGGTGTTTCCTTTAATACTTTTGCTCCATCAGGTTTAAATCAAGAACCTGTTTTTGATTCTTCTGTGAATCTTACTGTAGGTACACAGTTACCATATATTCCAGGAAATTCAGTAGTTGTAAATAAAACGTCTGATCCATTGAATTATTCATTTGAAGGAACAGTATATAGTTATAACAAAATTACTGGTGAAATGACAATTTATTCTATAAGAAATGTTGTAGGAATATGGACAGCTGTGTATGCAACTTCAATGAATGTGAATTTAGATGGTATAGATGGACCACAAGGAGCAACAGGAGCACAAGGTATTCAAGGTGATACTGGAGCACAAGGTGCAAGCGGTAGCGATGGTTCACAAGGTTCACAAGGAGATACTGGCGCAACAGGAGAACAAGGAGCACAAGGTAACACTGGAGCAACTGGAGAACAAGGAGCACAAGGTAACACTGGAGCACAAGGTAACACTGGAGCAACTGGAGAACAAGGAGCACAAGGTAACACTGGAGCAACTGGAGAACAAGGTGCACAAGGTAACACTGGAGCAACTGGAGAACAAGGAGCACAAGGTAACACTGGAGCAACTGGAGAACAAGGAGCACAAGGTATTCAAGGTTCACAAGGTGATACTGGAGCAATTGGAGCA
>Ga0078894_10000110_pt1 | contig 48931 bp, 47 predicted proteins | sample LauGreSu1BDMLBSD_2_FD_67506 | JGI IMG/M metagenome (GOLD analysis project Ga0078894, IMG submission 67506) | Freshwater lake microbial communities from Lake Michigan, USA - Su13.BD.MLB.SD (version 4) (version 4) | ecosystem: Environmental > Aquatic > Freshwater > Lake | place: Lake Michigan...
ACCTGATGGCATCACGAAAGATCCAACCGTCTTCGCGTAGTTCGGGTACGAACCCATCGATGAAGCACGAGTAAGTCCGCCGCCAGTATCCGGATACAATGCTTATTGGGGTGCCAGTCGCTGGTTTCTCGTCGGTGACGGTCAGTGGATCGATACCAAATTGCTCTTTAATCTCCTCGTAGGTTTGATCGAGGAGGTACAAGGCAACATCGGTGCCAGTCATCGTGGCGTAGAGCATGGACTTGGCGTTAACTGTGCCAAGAACATTGGAAGCCTCTCGGTCAAGCAGGTTGAAGGATCTACGTGAGGGCAAATTGACAAGAACTTCGCCTGGTTGTGGTAATTGCCGTTCGACGCAATGCCCGTTGGTTAGGACTAGCGCTGGGCTTGTTGGGTCTGCCATACCGAATTGTACGAGGGCGCCAGAGCAGTTGCTCAGAGCCACGGTGCCAAGAAAGTTCTTAGTGTTTCCGGTGGCTTCACTATCAGCCGGCTGTTCGGTTAAGAGCTCGTAGGTAAAACTATCGGCAACAGGAATGGCGAGAGCGGGTGCCGTTAGGCTCAGGGAAGAGATAGCCAGTCCTAAAAAGGACTTACCAATTGATAGGGTCTGCATTGTATTGACTCCGGGCAAAGGCCTTAGTGCCAGGGTTTCCCCATACCACAACCTGGCCCGAGACCGGAACGAAAAGCTACCAGGCACCAGCGAGCGTCGCGGTGCCTGGTTTAGGGAAATTAGAATGGGGTTACGTAGGTAAAGTCGCCAGTAGCGGTATCGTATTTGCCGATCGGTGCCTTGTCAGCAACGGCACGTTTAGCAGCTTTGATGGCACTGCGAAGATCCGTAGCCTTAGAACCTTGGGCAGCCGCAACTGCGCGCTCGTCGTTGACGATACCCTCGGAGTACGAGCGTCCTTTGAGGAAATCTTTGCGGTCGATGGTGCCCATCAAGATCTCGCGGATTTCAGAGGCTTTAAGATTGGGGTTTGCATCCTTGATCATGGCGGCCACTCGAGCTACTTCAGGTGCTGACATGCTGGTTCCACTCATTGGCAGGTACATGTTTTGACGCGGCACAGAGGACCGCGTGCCTACACCTGGTGCAAACAAATCAACGCGGGATGCGCCGAAATTGCTGAAGGGCGCTAGGCCTACATTGCCGATACTTGCACCGACAGTGATTACGTTTTCAAGGCGGATACCAGCAGGTGCTTCGGGTAGGCGATCATTATCCGAGCCGTCGTTGCCCGCAGCAAAGACAAACAAGATGTCAGGATACTTTGCTAGGATCTTAGCTTGTTGCTCGATGATCCGTTGAACAAAGAAACTAGCATACTCATCCACTAATTCGGCAGGTGGCTCGGTGCCAAGTAGTGCAAGTAGAATCGGACTGACTAGTCCACGCGCTTGCTCCATCCCGGTACCGAAAGAACCATTGGCAACGCTGACTCCATTAGCACTCAGGTAGGAGCCAATTTGCTCAAAGATTTTTGCTTGCTGAATGGCGATTCCGTACATCCCTAGTTTAACGACAAACTCTTGAATAAATCCGACGTCCTTGCCAGCCGCGAGTGAATGGCGTACGCGATCCTTAAGCCGCTGAAACATAGTTTTGGTCGATAGGATTTTTGCTGCGAGGATTTTCGCCTCTGGATTGTCGCGAGCGACAATGCCAGCAACATGAGTGCCGTGGGCGTAGCCAGCATAGGTTTGGATGCTGTTCACAAAATCAGCGTCAGTAAGGCGCTCTTTCATCCAAATCTTCTCGCCTTCAGTCGCTGTTCCTTCAATCGCAGCGAGCTGTAGTTCGAGAAATTTTTCGATATCAGGGCGGTATTTTGCTTGTAATGCGTAGTCAATTACCATGGCGTCGTTGTCGGCAAAGTTCCAGCCATGAATATCGTCAATCTTGCCGTTGCCGTCATTGTCGGTTTTGTCCCCGTCAGTTTCGGCGGTATTCGTCCACATTTTCCCTGCAAGCGCCTCGTGCTCGTAATCGACGCCGGAATCGATCACAGCGATTGTGGTGGCTTGAGCCGTCAATGGAACCATTGCCCCAAATAAGATCGCGCACAAATTCGTTTTCACGATTCCGCTCCTCTCGCTCGAGTAGTGTCTATTTGCCAAGATTTGTTTAGCTTCTGTTAAGCTAACTGGCCCTTAAGCTAGACTCAAGCGAAAGTTAGGCGCTGTTTTTAGAATCTGTATTTAGCTAATACCTGCAGATCAAAGTTGCGTAGGGAGACAGTTTGGTTGTTTCCCATGGACAACGTGCTGTTGCCGATGTCGATCCCCGCTCCCCAGGCTAAAATATGAGCCGGGCGGTACTGCGTGACGGCAAAATTAATCTGCGTTGCAAAAGCAGACTGCACGCGCTGCCATTTGCCCCCAAGGCCCAAGCGACCAATCACTACAGGTATTAATGAGAATTCACCCTGCCAGTCATACCGCTCACCAAGTAAACTGCTAGGAATTTGACCGTAGAGTCCAGCAAATCCTCCGGCTGAGAACCAGTCGCCTCCACCAAACGATTCGTTCGAGACTGAAAGCCCATTAATCGTCGCTAAGCCACCGCCTCGCCATCCGTGAATAAATCCAGCCACGATTGCTGGCAATTCTGCATCCCAGTAGATTCGCACCAGGCCACGGTAGCCCCCAAATCGTCCATTGGTGGTACTACCACTCATTAATTGAGCGCCAAAATCATTGCGGATCCTGAACATTAGGTTGCGAGTCACATTTGCACCGATATTGTTTATGAGAAGCATCGGCATTTTGCTGCTGGTGCCAGTGATGCCGCCTCCACTCAAGCGCCAGAGACTAGGTCCTGCATAGGCTTGAGCATGTTCTATCAAGCGGTGGCTAGTGGCCTCTTTAGTGATGTCGTCCCATAGGTTCATGCCAGAATCGTCCCGCGTGATATCAGTGGCGGCAGGAGACGTGCTTGTCGCATCCCCTGGAGCCACTGGCGTGACCTTATTTGCAGGACTTACTTCACCTATGCTTACATCTGAGCCGCTGCCTCCTAGATTTGCGCCTGCTTCGGAAGGCTGATCTACGGTCACGGGAGGCTGCTCAGGGTCACTTGTCTTCACAATACTCGGTTGTGGCATGCCGGGGACGTAAATTGGAGACACAATAACCGTCGGCTGACGGCCAGCGTCTTTTAGTCCCTGGTTGGCTGCGAGACGAGCGAACTTGACCCGAGAAGCTATGGCCTTGATCTTAGCTCCGTCACCAACTTCGATGGCTTGGTCGTAGGTTTGGTTTAGGATCTTTGCAACTGCTGTCGTGGATTTAACGTCTACGACTTGAGCGACGCCGGTCGGCTTTGAACTAAACTCGAGCCAGGTCCCGTTTGCTGGGTGAAGACTGCGCACGGCTGTCCGTACCAATTCGACTCGGTCACCAACAGCGAGATTCTGCTCAGTGCCGCCGGACAGTGTTATATAGTGTCCTTGGATTGATGTGACCGATACATCGACAGGTAGGCGATTCACGAGACGGAATACTAGGGACTCGAGCTTGTCTTTAATGTCTGACGATTTGGCTTCGTTGAACCAATTTGTGTCGATTGTCTCACTCTCAAGTAAATCCGAGTGCATATCAAGATCAACCATCCTGACGCTAAAAGTCGTGACATCATCACGCACTGCAACAGTCAGGCTTAGGAGGCCTTGCGCCTCGTATTGTTCGCGGAGATCGGAGCGTCCTTTTTCTGTTTGCCACTGCTCGGCAATTAGATCGTCACCTAAGACGCGGAACCTGTGACTGGCTCGGACTGCAGCTGAAAATTCTTGCGAGATGAGATCTTTGACAGGGAGACGATGATAAGATCCCTCCCACTGAACAGGGATGACCCCCACATTTTGAATAATGGGTAGTCGTGGGGAGCTAATTGCTGCCTTAGCGACCACAGAGTGTGACACCAAAGTGAAAATGAGGGCAGCAAAGCGCAAGTCAAATCTTCTCGATTTGGTGGTTTGATCCGTCATAAGAGATCCTTCTTTTAACCTCTTCGATCATGGATTCGATGTGTACCGGTCGCTTCCAGACACGATGCAGATTTTTCAACGTCTCCAAGGTCGTGTCGTGTTTTAGATCGACACCCTCGTGACTATGCTGAAGTAATAGTTCGCCCCTGTTGCGGAAATTACCGTCCACCACCTTAATGATGGGTTGGCCAAAATTAGTCAGCTGCTGCAAAAGTCTTCGTTTGATCTCGCGGAAGTCACGACTTGAGATCACATACTTGTTGGCGCGCCGATCGTAATCGTAGATAAACATCTTCGACTCGTGGCAAAAGTCTTCGTCTAAGAACTCGTCCAGAAAAGTAATGTCGTTGTGTATACGACGAACTTCGAGGAGCTTCTGCTTACCCTGCCCTAAATTCTTATTCCATTCGGCACGCTTTTTGGGATCATCACAGTGTAGGTAGTCTATGCCGAACTGCCCGCGATCCCAGCGGCGTTCTATGTGTCTCAGTAACTCCACGCCGAGCTTATATGGGTTCAAGCTACCCGGATGCGAGGCCACTACACCCGCGAAATGATCACAATAGTCGATGATTTCGCTCTCATGTAGAGGTGCGAGTTGAGTCATCATCTTGCTATGCCAGTAGGTCGCCCAGCCTTCGTTGAGAATTTTAGTTTGCGCTTGCGGTGCAAAATAATAAGACTCATCCCGGATGATCCCTAGCACGCGCTTTTCCCAGCTAGTCATCGGAGCATGGTCTATTAGGAATTTTAGGACGTCTCGCTCTGGGTTTTCAGGGAAACTTTTAACTCTTTGAGCCTCTTCAACCTGCTTGCGGCGCTGGTGCTCGAGGAACTCAGCAGGATTGATATAGGTGTCCATATAGGGTTTAGCTTTGATTTTAGCCGGAGGTTTTGGCCGGCCGTATTCGTCCGTATCAGTTCGCGGCTTTTGCGGGGACTTAAACGGAGAATGGATATCGATCAGATTTTCGAGGGACAAACATGTGTCGATGAAAGACTCGACATCGTCTTGGCCGATATCATCGATAAATTTCCTAATCATGACGGCATGATTAGCCATCTGATTTAGCATTTTTCTATTGGTTTTGCTGAACCAGTAGTTGTTCTTGAAGAAATCACAGTGACCGTAAACGTGTGCAATCACCGTTTTTTGATAAACAAGATCATTGGCACGAAGTAGGTAGGCATAACAGGGGTCGTTATTGATCACCATCTCATAAATGATAGAGAGCCCATAAGTGTAGCTCTTAGAGAGGCGTTCATACTCCATGCCCCAGCGCCAGTGGGGGTAGCGAGTTGGGAATCCGCCGTATGCAGCTATTTCGTTAAGCTGCTTATAGTCGACGAGCTCAAAGATGGTATCGAAGAAATCGAGCCCAGCAGCACGCGCCGCATCAGCTAGTTTAGCCGCGATATCCTGGAGTTCTGGAGTAAGCTGAGTGTTGTAGCCGTGCATAACCTTATTTCCCTTTACCAAGGAAGGTTTTCAGCGCATCGACTATGGCGTCCCGATCTTTGATTTGCGCTAAGGTTAACTTATTGTTGCCCTCGCCAAAGTGCTTTTGTAGATCTCGGAGGAATTGACCTGAACCGTAGCGAGATTCAACCTGTCCGTAGGCAAAAAGGTTAGCCGCCGGCATCAAGTGGGACTCGAGGAGCTTCATACACTCTGCGGTATCGTTGCCAGACCAATTGTCGCCGTCAGAGAAGTGGAAAAGATAAATGTTCCATTCTGAAGGGTCGAATGATTCTTCGATCATCTTTAAGGCGAGGCGGTACGCGGAGCTAATCAATGTGCCGCCAGACTCTTTGGTGCGGTAGAAGGTCTGCTGGTCCACCTCACGAGCCGTGGCATCATGGATGATATAGCGCCTTTCTAGTCCTGCGTATTGAGTCGACAGCCATGTGTCTAACCAAAAGCTGGTCAGTCTTACGATCTCTTTTTGTTCGTCACCCATGGACCCAGATACGTCCATCATGTAGATGATGGCCGCATTGGCCACAGGGAGATTGTAGACTCTGTATGATCGGTATCTCTTGTCTTCTTTGATGGGCACGATCACAGGGTGATCAGGGTCGTAAGTGCCAGAGGATATCGCCCGTCTTAAGGCCTGCTTATACGTCCGTTTGAAATGTCGAAGCGACTCCGGACCTTGTTTCAGGATCCCGGTGTATTTGTACTGACGGTCCTCAATATTCTTTTTGCCCTTATTCTCGATATTGGGCAGCGCTAATTCTTCACCTAGAATCTCAGCCAGCTCTTGCAAGGTGACATCAACTTCTAGGCTATGCTGACCCTCGCCGTCACCCGCTTGACCTTCGCCTGGTTGCGGATCCCCCTGCCCCACCTGGTCGCCCACATCGCCCTGGCCCTGGCCTACGCCGCCTTGCTCGTTGGAGCCGTACTGAAAGTGTGGAATATCAATCCGCGGCAAAGGAATCGTCACTTGTTTCTTGCCCTGTCTGCCAATCAGATCGCCGGACGAGATAAAGCGACGTAGTTCCTTTTTAATTTTCCCGCGAACGATTTTGCGAAACCGGTTGAGGTCCGATTCCATGTGCATGGGCATTGGGAACCTCTTAGCAAAAATAACTTAAGGCTGTTTGTCTTTGTCGGATTTAGTCACATCACCGCGCGCGAAGATACTGGCAACGAAGCTCAGAGCATCGCTTGCACAGATTTCGCAGTAGCCGTAATTCTTAATCAGGCGGTTTTTCACCACATCGATCTTTGCTTGGGTTTCGCGGTCAACAACGCTCGACACCAAAGTTGTGAGCTTTATGGTGTCCTTCTGGTCCTCAAACAGCTTTAGCTCTAAGGCGCGATGTAGGCGCTCGTTGGTACGAAAATCAAACGAGCGTCGCTCAAGGGCGAGGGCCCCAATGTAGTTCATGATTTCACGGCGGAAGTCATCTTTACGGCTCTCGGAGATATCAATTTTTTCTTCGATGGCACGCATCAAACGTTCATCGGGCTCTTCGTCAGCTCCGGTGAATGGGTTGCGTACCTTTTCCCGTTGCACATAAGCTTTAACGTTGTCGATATAGTTCCCGCACAGCTTGTCGATGGCCGATTCGTCGGCAGAGATGGCTCTTTGGACTTCATGCTTGACCACATCTTCGTATTCGCGTTTGACCTCTGAAAGAAGCTCGCGATAATGCTTGCGGATTTCTTCGTTATTGATGAGTGAGTGGGCTTTCAAACCTGAATCGAGTTCGTTCAGGACGATGAATGGGTTGATGCACCCCCCGCCTTTGTCCACAACAAGCGCATTTGAGATCTTGTCTTGGATGTAGCGCGGTGAAATGCCTTCCATCCCCTCTCGCTTAGCCTCTTTGCGCAGCTCCTTGATGTTGTCCTCAGTGAACTGCTGCGTGGTTTTGCCGTTATAAAGCTTCAGCTTCTGCATCAGCGTGAGGTTGGCTTTCTTGGGCTCTTCGAGGCGCGTCAAGATCGACCACATAGCCGCCATCTCAAGGGTGTGCGGCGCTACGTGGATGTGTGGCACTGAGGTGGGGTTAAAGTCTTTTTGGTAGATCTTTATTTCCTCTTGGAGCTTGGTGATATAGGGCACATCAATCTTGATGGTCCTGTCGCGCAAAGCTTCCATGAATTCATTGCTTTGCAGCTTTTTAAATTCAGGTTCGTTGGTGTGGCCAATGATCACTTCGTCGATATCACACTGAGCGAATTTCTTAGGCTTGATCTTGTGCTCCTGACTGGCGGTGAGCAAGTCATAGAGGAATGCAACGTCCAGCTTAAGAACCTCGATGAATTCAACGATACCGCGGTTGGCGATATTGAACTCACCGTCGAAGTTAAAGGCACGAGGGTCTGAATCGGATCCGTACTCAGCAATTTTCCGGTAGTTGATGTCGCCGGTAAGCTCGGTCGAATCCTGGTTTTTCTCGTCCTTAGGCTGGTAGGTGCCAATCCCTACCCGGTCACGTTCCGACAGCACCAAGCGTCGCACTTCGATGTGGTTTGCTATCATCTTTTCCCAGTCACCGCGGTAATGTTCCATCAGGGCACGATAGACATAACGGCTAGCTGGGTTGAGATCGCCCTCAATGGCTACCTGGCGTGCGCGATCGCGATTGTGGTTGATGGCCTTTAGCACAGCTTCACGTCTCTCGACTGGGATCAAGTGAAGCGGTTCGCCGTGCATTGGATCCGGCATGACATCTTCCATCCCGACGATGTCAGCAAGATTCCTCCAAACGAAGGTGTAAAGCGCACCTTCGGGAGTACGCGAGTAGCGCTCCAGACCCTTTTTGAGGAGGCGGGCAATGGTCGACTTCGACGATCCTACTGGGCCGTGCAGCAAGATCACCCGCTTTTCTGGTCCGTAGCGCTGAGCACCTGCCTTAAATACCAGCACGAGCTTCTGCAGGTGAACATCCAGGCCATAGATGGCGTCCTTGCCATTATCGACTGGGTCATCGAAGAAGTTGAAATGGGTGATCTCTTTTTTGTATTCCGTATAGGTGCTGGTGCCGTAGGACATGATCATGTCGTAACACCGCTGGAACGCCGTCCGAGCTACCTCTGGTCTTTCGACCACTACATCGAGATAGTCGCGAAACGAGCCAGACCAATTCAGGTCGGCAAACTCTCGACCAAAGTCGCGGCTGTTCACAAGGTCCAAGAGCTTTTGCGCGTCCATGCGGCACTCCTATTCCTAAAACTGCAATCACCAAGGCTTCAACTATCTATTGTATGGTATTCCTTAAGTTTTCACCATGGTCTACGAGGGCTTGCGCGTAGCTACCAGATAAGAGTTGATAAAAGGCTCGATGTCCCCGTCTAGGACCCCGCCACTATCCGAGGTTTCATGATCCGTGCGCACATCTTTGACCAACTGGTAGGGATGGAGGACGTAGTTGCGAATTTGGCTCCCAAAGGAGATGTCACTCTTGGCGGCCTCGACATCACCTTGAGCCTTGCGCCTTTTTTCCATCTCCCGCTCGTAAAGGGCTGAGCGGAGGAGCTTCATACAGTTGTCGCGGTTTTGGTGCTGTGACCGTTGAGTCTGGCTCGCAACCACTACCCCAGTCGGTATGTGAGTAATCCGAACGGCAGATTCAGTCTTATTTACGTGCTGACCACCGGCGCCACTGGCTCGGTAGGTGTCGATGCGCAGATCGGCCGGGTTTATCTCTATTTCGATGTTGTCGTCGACAACTGGTGAGACGAAAACTGAGGCGAAACTGGTATGCCGCCGGGCATTGGAGTCGAATGGGCTAATTCGGACCAGGCGGTGGACACCGGACTCAGACTTGAGCATGCCAAAGGCGTAGGGGCCCGAGACGGTGAACGTTACGTTCTTAATGCCAGCCTCCTCACCGGGTAGGATGTCGTATATCTCTGTCGTCCAGCCTTTACGTTCCGCGTAGCGTAAATACATCCGGAACATGATCGATACCCAGTCCTGGGACTCAGTTCCACCGGCGCCTGAGTTGATCGTGACAACGGCGTCGTTCAGGTCCATTTGGCCGCCGAGCAGGCTTTGCACCTCTAGGGTTTGCAGCTCAGTAGTCAGTTGCTGAAAGAGATTATTTGCCTCGGCCAGGTAATCGTCGTCTCCCTCCTCAGCCAGCTCCAGAGCGGCGGCCAGGTCGTCGCGCGTCGAGGTTAGCTTGTCGGCCCTTTGCAAGGCCAGCTCGAGCACCTTTTTCTCCTTTAAGACGGGAGCTGACTTTTCCGGGTTATTCCAGAAATTTGGGTCAGCATTAACCTTGTCGTCTATGGCCTTGAGCTTCTCCCTCTTGCCTGGGATGTCAAAGAAACCCCCAGACTCGGGTATAAGCCTCGTGGGCTTTCTTGGTTTCGTTGGCAAGCTGCTGATAATCCATGATATTTCCTAAGATTGACAGGGGTTAGGCTGACGCCGTACGATAAATCGAACGGTGTCAGCTAGACAAGGAAAACTAAGCTGTGATCCATCTGACTAGGCTCGACAATTCACCACTTCTTATCAGTTTGGATGCGATTAAATACATCGAAGCCACACCAGATAGCGTCATATCCTTTATCAATGGCGATAGCTTAATTGTCCGTGAGTCACTAGAAGAAATTGACCGCCGCGTGCTACAGTATAGAGTGAAACTCCTCTCGCAAGCCAAATCCTCCTCTACACCCTAGTTACGATCACAATCCGCGGAGCCAATTACCATGGATTTGACCAGTCTTATCGGTCCAGTCTTGTCACTGGGTATGATTATCGGTGGTCTCTTTCTCGAGGGGGGCCACCTTTCCTCCATCATGCAAGTCACGGCAGCCATGATCGTACTGGGCGGGGCCTTGGGCGCTCTCATGGTAGCCTATCCCCTGCCTGATGTGATTTTTGCTTTCAAGTCGCTTGGCGTTTGGCTGAAGAATCCTGGCGCCAACCCGGATGAAATCCTCAAGGATGTCATAGACTTGGCTCAGACAGCGCGAAAGGAGTCTATCCTTGCTCTCGAGAAGAAACGCGATGCGATCAAATTTGCTCCGTTAGCCAAAGCGGTCAAGCTGGCCGTCGACGGTACCGACCCCAACGTTATCCGCGACACTCTTGAGACCGAGGCGCATGTGACTCTAGAGGAAGGCGAGGTAGCCGTTAAGTTCTGGGAGGACTTCGGCGCTATTGCTCCAACGATCGGTATCTTGGGGGCCGTGCTTGGTCTCATTCACGTGATGGAGAACTTGGATAAACCTGAACAGATCGGCCCTGGTATTGCCGTTGCCTTCGTGGCAACGCTCTACGGTGTGGGGTCTGCAAACATCTTCTTCATTCCGATCGGTAAGAAGATCAAACGCAAGGTGATCTTGGATGGTCACGCCCGGGCCATGGTCTCGATTGGTGTCGATGGGATTCTGTCCGGTCTAAACCCAAAGGTGATTGAAGAAAAACTGGCGGTCTTCTGCCACGGACATCATAGCGAGGAGTAACCAGGGTGAAGCAAAAGTGCCCTGAATTCGAGAACCACGAACGTTGGCTGGTAAGTTACGCCGACATGGTAACACTGCTTTTTGCCGTGTTCGTGGTGCTTTTCGCTTTGAAAAAAGAAGGCGCTAAGCAAGAGGTCAAGGTAGCTGCTTCCATCCAGGAGAGCTTCAACACTCCTTTACCCGATATCCCTGTGGATCGTCGCACTGGTCCAAAGGAGCAGGGTATGGGGATTTTTGAGCACTTCAAGGGACAGTCCGTCAGACCTCCACTGATTGAAAAGTACCCAGCATCACCTGTCAAAGTTAAGACTATCGATAAGGAGATGAACCGACTCAAGTTAAAGCTTGAGGAACGCCTCTACGGCAAGGAAAAGTTCCGCGACAAAAGTCGTGCTGGTCAAGACCGAGTGATCGACATTCAGCGGACCTCTAAGGGGTTCAAGCTGCAGATGTTGGCTCGTCACTTCTTTGATCCGGGGTCGGTCGATGTTAATCGCGAAGCATTGAGCGAGTTAGATCAGGTGGCCGAGATTCTCAAAGAGCTGGGACGTCCGATAAATATTCAGGGTCATACCGATTCGGTGCCTGCCCAAGGGGACTACAGTAACTGGGAGATATCGGCACTCAGAGCCACTAATGTGCTCAAGTACTTTGTTCGCAAACATAACTTTCCCACCACCATGCTTTCTGCTTCGGGCTATGCCGACACTCACCCTATTGCCAGCAATGGTACAGAATCTGGTCGCATGCTTAACCGTCGTATCGAGATACACGTAGACTATGATCACGAGACAGCAAGTGATCCGCAGTAAGTGGGCACTTTTAGCAGTGCTTGTTGCCACTAGCCTGAGGGCGGCGGCGGCAGAAAAGTCGCGCATTGATGAGTTGCTCGACAAGTACACCTTTGTTGGTGATTTCTATCAGAAGGAAGAAACTCGGGAGATTTCTAAGGAAATCTTCTGGCGATACCCTTACAAGTTGACACCAGTGGAATTCCCGATTCATGTGAAATTCGATAATCCCTCGTTGGAAATTCCTGCTACTCGGGGCGAGGGACGTCCCATCGACCATTTAAACCGAGGGCGTGTTCTATTTCTGGAGGGTAAATTCGATCAGGCGCGTGCGACTTGGCTAAGTGGTCGCGCACGCTACGGCAATAAATATTCCTTCCATCGTCGTAACGATTATTTCATCGGCTACTCATTTCTCAATTCTGGTGCTCAGCTGCTTCAAGATAAAAGCCTGAATTACGAATCTCCGGACGTGCGAAAAAACATGGCGAATGCAAGCACGTTTCTCAGTTGGGCTTTTATTGTGAAAGTCGATCAACCAGATCCGCTGCTCGATTCGTTTGCTCCTAAAGGTCTTTACAACCTAGCGGCAATCTACTGGCGCTACACTCGTTATGATGGTGCCTTTGGTGCAGCGACATCAGGACTGAATTTCCTCCGGGAGACTGGGCGCAAGGAGTATCGCTCCGATTTTCACCGCATTCTCGCCGAGGCTTACGTTAAGAGTCACAGTTATTTAGAGGCGGTACAGGAGCTGGATACAGCTATCAGACAGGACCGGATCCCCGAGCAGGCTGCTATGGCTTTCGCCCGTGTTGGAGATATTTACTTTGACCTAAATAACTATGAGTTGGCAGAGGATGCCTATGCCATGGCGGCGCAGGTTGATGATCACCTCCAGCGATTTAATCCAGCTCAGCTCGTGCTTCGGGCGGAGTCGCTGTTTTGGTTGGGTAGATTTTCAGACGCCCAAAAAATGCTGCATTTTGCGCTCAATGGTGGGGGGTATCTGGGAGGTGATTCTGGACCCTTGGATCCCGAGTACCGGGCTTGGGCATCCCTTCGATATGCCGATGCGTATCTGGCCCTAAATAATCTTGAGAAAGCAAAGCTTGAGTACTTTAAAGTTATCCAGGAGTTTCGCACAAAGCCGGCAGGTCGCTTGGCAATGGTGCGTGAAGCGTGTCTGGAGCTGCCATTTTACGAGGGTAACAATGTCGCCCATGCTCGAGCACTTCTCGAAGAGGCCAAGGTAGGAGAGGAAATGCCCCCGGCTATGCGTGAGCTGGCCTGGGCCTGTCAGGTCGGGTCTTTCACGCAGAGAGAAAGATCGGCCGACATGCTGAAGCGCGTTGCTGATTTTGCTGCCATGTACCCTAACTCTGAGTTCCTAAAATCATTTGTTTTGCCCGTGCGAGAGTACCAAGCAACGCAAATTGAAAAGTACTTCAAGTCTGGTGATTCCTATAGTGCCATGAGCTTCTTTGAAAAGAATAGGAAGAGACTCTTCCGAAAGGTCTCTGACTCATTAGCGCAGCGACTATTTGTCGCTTATGCTGATGCCCATAGGTCAGAATCAGCAGTGGAATTCTGGCGAGCCTATTCTAAGGTTCCGGAGTCTGACATGAAACAGCTTCGTATGGCTGTGGTGACGGCGGAGATGGCCGCCAAATCAAAGGATAAAATCTGGCGGGAACGCGATCAAAAGACTCAGAATACCTTTCTCAAACGTCAGTGGAAGCTTGAGCCAGATACGTTAACGAAAGCCTACCTTACAAGAATGCAACAGCAAGCAAGTGGTCCTGGTCATTGGCGCTGGCTTTTAAATTTATCTAGGCGCTTTGCTGCCAGTGACAAGACATATGTCTGCGATATGGAGTATCCACTTGTGTCGAAATTGCATGCTATAGGTGGTGAATATGCCGTTTCCGCGCAAAAGGATAACGATAATTTGATAGCGACGGCCTTACCCGATTTATTTCAAACGGATGAGTCCTGCGCTCTCTCGCTTCTTGACCTGGAGGCATCCGCCTTGAAAACGATAGACCCGAAGGTCATGGCAAGTCGCTACATGCAAAGGCAGGATTGGCCGCTTATAGGTGGTTATCTTCATTACTACTGGACGGTCTCGGAGTACTTGCATGATGTCGGTGACTTTGAGGATGCAAGGAAGCTTTGGCAGGTAATAGTTGATAAAGGGAGCCCGGGATCGCCCGAGGTAGGATTCGCCAAGGCGAGGCTCGATCCAACACGTACTGAACTTGAAAATCTCTGGAATTAATCCCGCGATTTCAGGTCCTTTGGACTCACTGACCGACTTGCCGTTCGTGCGCCTGGTTCAATTTTTGACCTGACCTTGCCGATCCCTATCAAAACGGAGGATCAGTCATGTCGAAGAGTCTTTGGCATAACCTTTGGTTTATCAGCATCGCAGCAGCATTGCCGGCGGCGTCGATTCTCCTCGGAACAGGTTTTGAATCAATCAATCCCTTGACGCTCGCGGCCACCGTGGTGCTTTGGGGGCTTTGCGTTGCACTCGCAGCCGCAATCGGAAGAAAGCAAGATTTGCTCGCCCTTAGTTACAAAGAAGGTCAAGAACTGCGTCAGAAAGCAGTAGCAGCTCAGAGTTCTGCCGCAGCTGAAGGCCGAGCCGCGCTTGCGCAGAGTGAGTCAATCCATAAGAATAACCTTGAGAATCTAGAACGTCGATTGATTGAGAGCGATGAAATAGCGACGATTCATTTGCGCCTAATCAGACGTGTAGCTGAGTTGATTCCGACGGCCGAATCTCAGCTCACTGCCCTTGTAAATAGTACCGACAGTATTGCTACGGGTATTGGTTCAAAAATCAAACTGATCAGGGAAAAAGCTCATGATCACATCGGCGAAAATGCTGAATTGAGTAAACACTTTAATGGCAAAAATAATTCGATAAATGTTCGTGATGAAGCGTCTCTTTCAAATGTTCTTGCGAGGGCTGTTCAGTTACTCCATGAAACCACGACCATGCTTGAGGACAACTTAAAACTGAATAGCGATTTTTCCCGTTCCATCAATACAATTCTCCAGAATACCGCGACAATAAACAGGATCACAGAGGACATCCAATATATTTCAGATCAAACAAATCTGTTGGCACTAAATGCGGCCATTGAAGCTGCGCGAGCTGGTGAACATGGGCGTGGCTTTAGTGTGGTTGCCGAGGAAGTGCGAAAGCTTTCCGACAGAACCAATCAAGCCTCAAGCGATATCACTCAAATCGTTAGTCACGTTAATGCATCGGTATCTGAGATTTCAACATCGTTGAACGAAAATTTACAAAAAACATCATCGAAAAAGGACGGTGTCGAGGCTTCCGTTCAGTCTCTTGCTGCCGCCGCCAAGCAAGTGTCCAGTGTCTTTAGTAAACTTGTCGACAGTGCATCTGCAACTGCGCAGACATTTGCACAGCAGTTGGAGCAAGTCGGTGGCTATCTTGATTTTCACGAGATGACTCGCCAGTCGGTTGACACTGCCCTTAGTAGTATCAGGCAAATGCATGCGCTTGTTGACGATGCCTTGGTTAAACAGGAACAGCCAGCCACAGCGGAAAATCGCTCACAATTATCCCACGACGGCGAGGGCTCTAACGTTGTACAGCTAAACGTCACGCCCCCAGTCGCCAAAGCCGCAGGTGATGTATACCTAGTTTGAGATCAAGCCGGTGAGGATGGCGGCCAAAGTGGCGCCGCCAACTAGAAACCAAAGTGAAATACCGTGAATCAAAGGTTTTACCCCGACGGCCTTAAGAGTTTTAGGACTCAGGTTCACGCCAATTAGAAATAGCGTCATAACTAGGCTGCGCTTTGCCGTGTTCGCAACGATATCAGCGATGTCGCTGATTGCAGGTATGAATGTCCGTAGCGTGGCAGTTAGCAAAAAGCCAATGATGAAGAGAGGGACCTTGGGCTTGGCCGAAGCTTCGCTCTTTTTTAGCAGTCGCGAGTAAATCGCACCAATGGTCAAAGCCACTGGGGCGATCCAAAGAGCTCTTACCAGTTTGGTAGTGGTTCCTACGGCGAGAGCCTCCGGCCCGAACTGCATACTTGAGCCAACCACTGAACTGGTGTCGTGGATGGCCAGGGCGCTCCAGGTTCCAAATGCAAATTGAGATAGGTTTAAGGCGTGCCCAATATAGGGGAATATGACAAGTGCAGCGGCGTTTAACACAAACACGGTGCCTAAGGCGACTGTGACATCTCTATCTTCGGCTTCAATTACTGGGGCGACGGCGGCAATGGCACTGCCGCCACAGATTGCAGTACCGACACTGATTAAGGTGGCTAGCTTTGGTGGTACTCCGAGCCATCTTGCTAGAGCAAAACCAAGCAAAATAGTGCCGACGATACCAACTATCGTGTAGAGCACACCATTTGCTCCAACTTTCCCTATGACGCTAAGATTCATGCCAGCGCCGAGGCCGATGATCGACCACTGAAGCAGAGGCGACACCATCTTCTTCGTGATGGTCTGATGGGGGTTGCCAAGTAAGGCTGCGATAATCACTCCGGCGACAAGAGCGAGTGCAGAAGAAACCGCAGGCCACCAGCAAATGATAGCTAGAAGGGGAATCAGTACATATGCGAATTTTTTGCGTTGATGATCTGTAAGCACTCGTTCCACAGCGTCCCCAAGTTGAGACATCGTCATGTCAAAAGTTGATCATGACTAAATCTTACCACTCAGTATGGAAGCTGCCGAGTTTTCCCGCGGACTATTTTGGGGTCGTCACAGTGGGTTGACTAGTTGTTTGCGGTAATACACCCGCGAAATTACCATTTAACAATTTATCTAAGTCGATGCCACCTAGTGCGGCTCCAAGGTCGTTACTGCCCGGATTTGAAAAGCCACCTACCCCTCCTAAGAGAGCGCTAAGTTGGGTGGGTGATATAGTCTTGGTTCCGGACGATACAAGTTGGCTCACTAGCCCACTAAACTGAGGGTTTGCCATAAGTAACTTTAAACGTTCGAGGTCCTGAGCGCTTTGCATGAACACTGCTGGGTCTGAACCAGGTGACGTGGACGAGCCTCCAAGCGGGCTGTTACTGGCAGCCGAAGTTGTGTTTGACATGCTTTTAGTCTGCAGTGGAGGTGGAGCGTCACTGTTTGAGTTATCCTTGACAGCGCTCGAGCCGTTAAGCTCCGTCGATTGTAACTTCTTATCTTGGTCACGAGCTAGTTTGCCGTTATCCTCTCGGGGCATCACAATGCGATTCTCGGTAACGGGACCCATCCCACAGTTTACAAGTAAGCCCATTAAAACAATGGTGTAACATGTGGTGCCAACCCAACGAACTAACATGCAAGCCTCCAATTTTGCCTTCTTATCGGTAAAATTGTAAAAAACTTTAGTTCATTTATAATTTTTCAACTTAGCTCTCATATAGTTTTCCTCTCGGAGTTGTTCAATGAACGATCAGGATCGTCAATTCGTTGCAGATGCAGTTGAGGTCTTAGAGAAACCTGGTTTCTTAATGAAGGCCTCGGCATATCTTGGGCGTCCTATTAGTGCGCTGACCAATCGGATTCCAGATCGGCTGCAGCGTTTGATTCAAAAGGGAGTAGACAAGGCGCTGACGACTGGCCTGCGAATCGCCATCGCGAGTCTGAATGATTCTGATACCGGGGCTGTGACGCTTGCAGAGGCAAAGAACCGTAAGTGGGGCCACACCGCGGCTGCTATGGGACTTGGTGCGGTCAGCGGGGTGACCGGTGGTTGGGCTTTAGCTCTGGAACTGCCGTTAACCACGACGTTGATGATGCGCTCAATAGCCTCCATGGCTCAGGCCTCTGGATTTGATCCAGCTGATCCGCAAACTGCTCTCGAAATACTGACGGTTTTTGCCTATGGAAATCCCTCTTTGAGGGGAGACGGAGCCGGTAGTGATGGCACGTTCTATATGCAAAGAGCTGCCCTCGATGTGCTAATTCGAGACGGCGCTAAGTTCATTGCTGGCAAATCCGCGGCCCAAGTGCTGGCGGCGGTTGAGACTGGAGCTGCCCCCCGTCTGATCGAGCTCCTGGCTAAAATCGCTGCCCGGATGAATATTTTAGTGGGTGAGAAGTTTATTGCGCAGAGCATGCCGCTAGTAGGTGCCGCCGGTGGTGCAGCGATTAATGGCATGTTTAATGACTATTACAGTAACATTGCCTATTATGCCTTCGGTCTAAAGCGGCTAGAAAAGCAGTACGGTCAAACTGCGGTGCGCGAGGCCTACGATGCAGCCGCTAGGCGGCAGATCTCTTCCTGACCTTTTCAGCAAGTAACTGGAGTTGATTAGATGTTGCAGCCACCGACTGGTCACCACTTAATATTTGATTTAGGCAATGTGCTGATTCGTTGGGATCCCCGTAACTTGTACCGAAAAATCTTTGGTAACGATCTGCAAGGGATGGAGTGGTTTCTCGCCAATGTCTGTAACGCCGAGTGGAATGACCGCCTCGATGCCGGGCAGTCATTTGCTTCAGCTGTGGCAGAGCGGATTACTAAATTTCCTGATCAAGCGGACCTCATCCGGGCTTACCACGAGCGCTGGTTTGAGACCTTGGGGGCGCCCGTTACCGAGAACGTGGCGGTATTGGGTGATTTAAAGCGTATCGGCTACAAAGTTCACGCCCTAACCAATTGGTCGGCCGAGACTTTTTACCCGGCTCAGAAGCTCTTTCCGTTCCTCACTTGGTTCGATGGGGTCGTTGTTTCTGGCGAAGAGGGGCTCGTTAAGCCGGATCCCAGAATTTACCAACGTCTCCTTGAGCGGTACCAGCTGAATCCCGCATCCGCAATCTTCATTGACGACGTGACGCGTAATGTAGAGGCCGCGCGTAGACTAGGTATCACGGCTATCCAATTTAGCGAGCAGGTCGATTTGCGCCTTGAGCTGAGGCAACTCGGTATTCCGCTACCAGGTTAAGCTTCCGAAACCAAAGCATAAAATCCAGGGTCGGTCGCCGACTGCCTGGATTTTGTCAGTAATTCTGAATCTTTAGTGGTGCGAGCGAGAGGACTTGAACCTCCACACCCTCGCGGGCACCGGCTTCTGAGACCGGCTTGTCTACCAATTCCAACACGCTCGCATACATGTTTACTCCCGTCGCAACGGGACCTGATTTTTAAAATAACCCCGACAGGTAGGCAACTAAAAAAGCGATAATCGTGATTTTTTTCGAATTGTCTAAAGTTTTAGCCTGAATGTGCCGATAAGCGGAGTACACGGTCGTAGATTTAACATGAGGACCCTAGTGATGACCTCCCCATCGTTGAAAAGGTTTAGCAGCGTCCTCTTGGGGGTGCTCGTTTTGCTTGCTTGCAATTCAGAGCCAGAGTCTACGCCAGGCCCTTCTAAAGCGTCGAAAAAGCCAACAAAACCTGCTGTTCCGCGAATTCCAGTAGGTGAGTGCGACGACGGCCTGTGTAACACACCTCCCGTAACCAAACCTATAGCTGTAGAACAGGCGCCAACCTTAGCGACTTGGTGCGGTACCGCAAGCAGCGTCAGATCGGTAACGCAGCCGCTTGCTGAACATTTCAAACAAATCTGCACGAGTACTGCGCCGACTGAGTTTTTAGTGAACGTGCTCATTCCCAACGCATATACCGGCGCGGGTGAGCCCCAACTGAGGCTGATCGGCGATGTCGGCACCGGCAACGGCACGGTATCTGCTTTCTTCGCGATAGCCATCAAACTACCTGTGAGTGCGGCCACCCATTTTGAGCGAGTTGGGCCGCGGGATGGGAGTGTGGATACTGAGAAGGGCAAAATTCAGTCACAGGGCAGCCAGCCCACGAACTCCGTGTCGGTGACCCCGGTAAGCTCAAACAGTGACCCCAGTTGGGTGCGGGGTTGGATGATCGATTCTAGCTCAACTGCCAAAGTGAATATTGCAACCATCAAGACCAGCTTTAAATACCAGCTCGATCACTACAAGATAGGTAACGCCGGATTTCTCTATACGTCCTTGCTACAGAATTCTGTAGAGACGGTTAAAAATTATCAGATCCTCAACGCGATGTTCGACTACAACAACAGTGGCTACCAGATATTAGTGGCCAAAATATCTGCTGACGATAAAGGCCAGGCGAGCAAGGTGACTGATGCGGTGAAAAATATCGCAGCAAATCTCGTAAAATTTATACATCAACAAAGCTCACGCTAAGCAGACTAGAAGTAAACGGCAGTCTGAATTGAGAGCACCGAAGGATAGAGACCGTACTCGGTTTCTGGTGTGGTATCTGCCGGTGGTTTGCCTCGCGGCATCATAAATGCCACCACTAGATTAGCATTGGCGGCTACCGAATATGTCAGATATAGATTGCCCAACATAGATTTATCGCCATCGTTAACGATGAGCAGTGTTTTAAGATTGAGTACACCTGTTATGTCATAGATCCCGGTTAGCGCCGTATAAAGGCGGCCAAGCTGGAGCGTTGGGGAGGTAAAGCCTGTGCTCTCCTCATCGACTAACTCACTGGCACTGCGCAGACCGCCACCGTTAAAGTATTGCTCGGCCTGAACAGAAAACTTAGACGTGAGTCGGTAATCTAGACCGCCAGCCATTGCCAATGACTTTTGCTTGGTGAGCTGATTCGAGCGTTGATTGCCTTCTGCTCTGATACCAAAGTCTCCTAGTTCGCCCTGGAGTGAAAAGCCTCCAAGCATACTAGGGCCGACCTTGCCCCCCATCATGCCAAGCTCAAAGCGGCGAAACGCATAAGTTCCTCGGACTAGTGCCGAGGCATTGATAGGAGAATAATTGCGTGACGGTTTAGTCTCGCTGCCCGTCCGACTAGTAACACCGAAGGATTGAAATCCTGCCAACCCAAGGACCGATAGTTGGCCTCGTCTACCCAGAGCATAATCAAAACGCACACCGTCGACTCCCGGCTTAAACTCCCTGTAGTAGTCAAAAGCACGGAACGGAGCAAAAAAGTCATTTGGCACAAATACAAACATAGTCGATAAATTGACGGGAAATCGTCCGATTGTCAGATCCGCTTGCCCCAGTCTTAAGCTCAAATTCAAGCGGTCTACCGTTAGGTAGCCGTCGGCATTTGTGCTGTTATGCCAATGTCGCTCCAAATCGGCAGTGCGGTTTGTTTCATCCGATGCATTGAGTAAAGTTTGAACTAAGGAATCTTTAGAAGAAGCACCAATAAGTAAACCAAAAACATTTATTTCAAAGCGGACATTTCTATTTGGTTTGATTTTAATACTGTCCCTAAGAATAACCTGTTGGTTTACATCTGATTTTGAGGGAAAAAGGCTTTCGCTACCGTTGGGGTTTTGCAGGTACCCTGAGAACGTTCGCAAGCTGACCTGCTGATCGACACTAGTGCGAGCGGCGGCTTCCCAGCTGAGTCCCATCAGGACGGCGCTTAAGAGCAAGCAGTAACCATAATTTGCTGCCATGTGAGCCTCGTCGTAGGTCGCAGAGCGCCAGTCACCTGCTTAGTTCTGCCGCTGGCCTTGTGAATCGTTGCAGAATGCCTTATTGTATAAAGAAATCTTCAAAATCGGTAGTTTATGCTGTTAATAAACTTGCTCTCTCGGGTTCAGCTAGGGTTCATGTTTAGTCGTTCACGACTCTCCATGACGAGAATCATCACTGCGGTCGTCGTTGCTGGGGTTATGTCGGCCGCCGACGTTGCCATGGCAGATGGTAAACCAACCAAAGCCGACACCGCTGAATTAAGTAAAGTTCTCGATGGAGTTGATAATCTCTGGTTTTCGACTAAGTCATCGGCAGACATGACAATGTCCGTGAAGACCTCGCACTACGATCGCACTCTCAAGCTGACTTACTGGACTTCAGGCATGGATAAGGCGGTCGTTAAAATTAATTATCCACCTTCGGAAAAGGGTACAGTTACCTTGCGGTTAGGCTCTGACATGTACAACTACCTTCCTAACGTCGATAAGACTGTCAAGGTAAGCGCCGCACTACGCAGCGCGAGTTGGATGGGTAGCCATTTTTCAAACGAGGATCTCGTTCATTCGGCATATTTGGCTAGGGACTATGACGGTACGATCATTGAAAGCAAAAAGAAGGGATCATCCACGATTTGGACCGTTGATCTCGTGCCCAAGAAAGGCACAGCCGTGGTCTGGTCGAAGATTCGCATGATTGTTGAGAAGGAACGACGAATCCCGCAGAATCAGGTCTTTTTCGACGAGCGCGGCACCAAGGTTAGAACACTTGCATTCTCAGACCTAAAGAAACTTGGTGGGAAGATGGTTCCCTCCAAGATCTTGGTTACACCGGCTGATCTTCCAGGCGAACATACAGAGATGGTTTATGAGTCGATCCGCCACGGCGTGAAGTTTGATTCCGGATTTTTCTCACTAGAGCGCCTTAAATCCCTATAAAAGGGGCATGCGCAACATGAATCTAGTACTTTTTGCTCTACGCAATTTAGGTCGTTCTCGGCGGCGTACATTCTTGCAGGTGGTTGGGATCGGTCTTGTTACCGGGATGATGCTCGTTTGGGGTGGCATCAATACCGGCCTTGAGGACTTACTGCAGAAAACAGCTACTGATCTCGACGTGGGTGAGCTGCAGCTCCACCAGCAAGGTTATGTAGAGAGCCCTGATTTGTATAAGACCTTGCCATATGTTGAGAACTGGCAAAAGCAGTTTGCTAAGATCGGGCTGAATGCCACACCGCGTCTTTATGGTTTCGGGCTAGTCGGCGCTGGCAATCAATCCGCAGGGGTGCAGCTAAGGGGCATAGATTTAAACTATGAGCCTAAGGTCACCGAGCTCGATCAAAGTGTCCATGATGGGAGTTGGTTTGCCTCCGATTCTGCTAATGAACTTGTAGTAGGTCGTACCTTGGCGCGTCGTCTTCATCTTCGCCCGGGCGACAACGTCATAGTGGTAGCGCAAGCCGCAGATGGTTCTTCAGCAAATGCGGTATTTCGGATTCGGGGTGTACTCGGGGCGATTAATGACGACATTGACGCTCGGGGCGTCTACTTGCCATTAATTTCCTTTCAGCAGTTCTTTCGGCTGCAGGCCGGTGTGCATGAAGTGGCATTTAAGCGCATGGACAAAGCCATGCAGTTACAGGTTGCAGCAACTAAGTTGAAAGCAGCCGCTGAGCGCTTGCACCCTCAGGCGGAGGTCAAGACTTGGCGCGAGCTAAAGCCAGTCGTTGCTAAAATGCTCGATATTTTATCGATTTCTGCCAAGTTTATTTTTGCTTTCATTTACCTTTCGCTAGGTGGAATCATTGTAAATATCGCGTTTATGACAATCTATGACCGCATCGTTGAAATCGGGACGATGACGGCATTAGGTATGATGCCGAGACAAGTGTTAGGGCTAATCATGGCAGAGGCAGCATGGTTAGGTATATTCAATGCAATCGTAGCATGGTCGATCGGAATACCGGCCGCCTTGGTGATCCGTCGTTATGGCTTAGATCTTCGTTTTTTCTACGACCAATGGTCAATGGCCGGTGTAACTGTGAAGCCGATTCTTTTTACTAGAATCGGTCCAGCAGAGATTTTAACGCCAGTGATCTTTATGTTCTTAGCTCTAACTGTGTTTTGTTTGTATCCAGGCATAGACGCAGCGCGTATGGAACCAGTTAAAGCCCTGCGCGCGAGATGAAAAAGTTCCCCACCCTCCCCTGGAGTTAGCCGTGATCCAAGAGGTCATCCGTATTGGTACTCGCAATATTAGGCGAAACCCGCGCCGTACTATTGTTACTGCGCTGTCGGTGGCTCTTGGAGCATGTGTCTCCATGGTGCTAATAGGGACTCGTCAAAATACGTATGACAGATTGATCGCTAATGCTGCTAAGAGCGGGTACGGAGTCATCAATATTAGCGAGCCTGGTTTTCTTGCCGATCCGATGCCATCCAGTCGCATCAAGTACGATGAATCGTTGTTGCAGTCATTGAAAAAGGCTCCTGGTATTCAGTCAGCGAGTCCACGAACATCGGTTGCCGCCGTCGTTTATACTGCAAAAAACAGTACAGGTGCGCAGCTAGTAGGGATCGACCCTAAGTTCGAAAATTCAGCGAATAACCTTATGCTGGGCGCGTTAACTGGAGGAGCCAGACTTCAGCCTGGTATTGCTGATGATTGTTTAGTCGGGTCTTCATTGCTTACTCAGCTTGGCTTAAGATTCGGCGATCGGTTGATTTACACAACGACTGACGCAACTGGTCAAATGGTGTCAAGTGTCCTGCACGTTAGTGGAGTCTTCCAAACAGGTAGCCCCGATCTCGATGGTCATGTGGTTTTGATGCAGCTTTCCGCTTTGCAAAAAACGCTTGGCTTTGAGCAGAACGAAGCGTCATTCATAGCTCTAAATGCCGAAGTTGACGCAATTGCACCTCAGCTAATGCCGCCAGTCATTCGCCGTGTCGGAAAGTCAATTGCAGCCAAGGCGCACGTCGCCTATTGGCGAGAGAATTTTCCAGAAGTAGCACAAATCATTGATGTCGATCGAACGCTCTACGGCATTCTACTTGTTTTCGCTTCGTTGATAATTGGGATTGGTATTCTCAATGCCATGATGCTTAACATCCTCGAGAGGCGACGGGAGTTTGGTATCATGTTGGCAACCGGAATGCCGCCCCTAGGGATTGTTGGTATGGTGGCATGGGAGGGCTTCATCCTTGGTCTGATTGGACTTGCCATAGGGGGTGTAGCGGCGATACCCATGTACCGATATCTTCATGACCGAGGGATTGATCTATCTGGATTTATTGGAGAAAAGTCAGACGATGCTTTTGTGGTCGTCGATCAGGTAATCGGCTGTCGATTAAGCCCATCCCAGGTAACCGTCATTATTCTCGCTCTAATGGTGACAAGTTTAGTTGCTGGGCTCTATCCGGCGATGCGAGCGGCTACAACAGAACCGATCAAAGTAATCAGGGCATAAATGCGCTGATATGATCGGTGTTTAGAGAAAATTGCTAAAGGTTTTCGGTCAAAATGCCGATAAGCAGGCGCTCCTGTTGTGCTGGGAGATCTATACTGCTGTCTTCTTGGAAAGGGTCCTAAATGCGATTTAAGTCTGCTAATGCTTCTCGTTTGCGCCGGACACAAAGTTTGGCGATCCTGCTCGCGATGGCTGCCTGTCAGCCTCTGGTTAAGAAAAATAACGATAACAAAAATGCAAAGTCAGTTGGCGTACTCTCCCTGAGCGAAGCTATTGCTCCGGCTGGAGTAAGTCAGGTTCAGGTCGTTTTACTTGACGAAGCGAAATGTAAGGCTCCTACCGCGGATTCAAGTGCTACACCTGTCGACATCGATATCACTACCGGCTCAGGTAGCGGCACTATCGGTAACGATACGCTCGCACTGACCAGCGGCGCTAAAACCAAACGCAAAGACTACAAGGGGCGGCAAGCCGGCGGTTGGTATGCGAATGGTATGTTTGGACACTCAGGTACCCTTGATGCGGTGTTGGCTAAACTTTTTAACATTATTGCGACCGCAAACATTGGCCCAATTACGGTGACCAACAACATTACTAACAACATTACCAATAACGTTACGACAACGACGACCACCAACAACTACTATAATACCCCAGCTCCAAGCCCGGCGCCTGCTCCAGCGCCCGAACCGGCTCCAGCGCCGGCTCCAGCTCCTGCTCCTGCTCCGGCCCCAGCGCCCGCATCGACACCAGATCCTACGTCTGGTGGCACGAGCGTTGTGGGTGGTTACGTCCCGGCTGACCCTTCTTGTGTCGTGATGAACGTTCAGCAACCATACGTCCAGTCGGAAACTCTGAACTTCCATGGAATTCCGGCAGGAACCTATACAATTTTGGTCCTATGGGAAGACGAGAACGGAGTCCCTCTGCAACAGGGCGCAAGCACCGTCATAATCAGTGCGGACAAAGTCTCCGTGGCCAACATCGTGATGCAGCCGGTTACTTCCACCAACGGTGGGCTATCGGTTAACATCGTCAAGGGCGCGACCAAGATTGCTTTCCTTGAGGCACTGCCGATGGCTGCGCCCGGCGTGTGCACCGCAGTTCACGTACAAACTCAGGAAGGTGACAAGGGTCCTGCTCCACTTGCTTCTAGCATCACTTTAAGTTTCGCATCGAGTGCGTCCACCGGAGCATTCTATACCGATAGCGGTTGCTCAGGGACGCCGGTTGTATCTGTTAGCCTAGTCAAGGGCGCGACTGATGTGACCATGTACTACAAGGATTCAGCGGCAGGTGGACCGACGCTGACGGTGTCTAGTCCCGATGCTAATCTGACCATGGCTTCTGCCGTCATGGGTGCTGCAGCTACTCAACCATCGGCAAGTCCAGCCAAGCTTGCTTGGTCCACTGCGGTTCTTAGTGCCAAAGTTAACGAATGTAGTTCGCTACTAGCTCTCATACTGGACGCAAACGATCAGCAAGCCTCGTTCTCATCGCTTCACTTGCTCAACGTTAGCTCGAGTTCCGCGACTGGGGCGTTCTACGCTGACGCTGGCTGCACGACCAGCATGACAGCCTTCAATCTAACCATTGGTGCGACTCAGGCTAACATCTTCTACAAGGATTCCGCTGCTGGCACCCCGGTACTGACCATTGCTGATCCTTCGTCGGGCGGATTGAGCTCGTCCACAAAGAACGTGACCATAAGTAACTGAAACATTAATTGACCCTGACCACCGCAGCGAGAGGCAGTCCCTCTTCCTGCGGTGGTCTTTTTTTTGCTATGCTGACAGTTCACAGCTCTCCTTTAGGGTGGGATTTCCAATGGCAAACCGACGTGACAAAATCCCCCAAGGTGTGTTCGCGAGAACCAGTCGACTGCTTTTCTCAGGAGCGAAGATCGCTGTCCGTGAGGTGGCAGGACGTATCGGGGCCGAGGACTCAAAGTTAGCCAGCCGAATCAAGCAGACCGAGGAGCTGGTGGCTACCTTGGGTCAACTCAAGGGTGCAGCGATGAAGGCCGGGCAGTTGCTGAGTCTCGAATTCAGCGACGTGTTGCCACCAGAGGTGGTCGCTATCCTCAGGCAGCTGCATGATAGCGGTACTTTCATGCCTTTCGATCAAGTGCGCTATATACTCGGGAGGGAGCTTGGCGCCGATCGATTGTCAATGCTTGAAGACATCTCTCCGGAGCCGATTGCCGCTGCCTCTATCGGTCAGGTACACAAGGCGCGATTAAATGGCCAGGAAGTGGCCATAAAAGTGCAGTTTCCTGGCGTAGCAAACAGTATCGACTCTGACTTAAACGTGGTGCGTAAGTTGGTGTCGTTGGCGATTCAGATGCGTGGGACTCCAGTTGATATGGAGCCAATTTTTTCAGCCATCGCTACCAGTTTAAAGCGAGAGGCCGATTACCGGTTGGAGGCCGCTAATGCGGATGCCTATCGGCAGGCAATTCTGCGCCCCGGGTACGTCATCCCTCAGGTTTTTCATGACTTTACGACGTCCAAAGTGCTTTGCCTATCTTATGAGGGCGGGGAGCGTATTTCCGACTGGATTAGTTCCAAACCAGACAAAGACGAGGCGCACCATTTTGCCTCACTAGTTCTCGATCTTTTGATTGATGAGTTGATGACTCATGGAATTATGCAGACTGATCCAAACTTCGGGAATTTCCTATATCGACCAGGTAAAGGCGAATTAGTGCTCCTTGATTTCGGTGCAACTAATTTATTTCCAGTCGAATTTAGGCGGACACTAAGGCGCATTATTCAAGGTATCATGAGTGAAAATTTTAGCGATGTAGTCTCTATAACTTTAGAGCAAGGTTATCTTTCTGATCAGGAATCAGCAGAGACCATGGATTATTTCCGCGAGTTGATTCAGCTGGTGACACGGATGATGCAGCCAAAATACCAGCCATTTAAATTTCGTAATGACGAATGGCTTAAGTTGGTTCGCGAGCAAGCTGCCAAATTTGCTCTCAGTGTGAGGCATTCCGCACCGCCACATCAGCTGATTTTTCTTAATAGAAAGCTCAGCGGTATGTATCACTTGCTGAAGGATCTTGATGTCGAGGTGGAGATGATGCGGTTTATGAAACGCGGTCTCGCGGCAAATCTTGACTAATGAAGCACTGGATTGTGGCTTCTCCTGCATAAGTACAACGAGTTGTAATCAGTTTCGCCTCGTGCTTAAATGGGCGCCACTAGAGACAGGTGGGGCGCATGGCAAAACTTTACTTTCGCTACGGCTCAGTGGGTAGTGCTAAGACCCTAAATTTATTGGCGGTAGCGCATTCTTACTCGCAGCAGAATAAGACGGTATTGGTGGTGAAGCCGGCACTCGATACTCGCTACGGAGAGAACGCAGTTACATCACGAGCCGGGCTGACTCGAGATGCAGATTTTCTAGTATCTACTGTCAGTGACCTGCCTCAGGAGCGACTGTCCGTAGCTGACTGCATCTTAGTAGACGAGGCCCAGTTTTTGAGTGAACTGGTGATTGAAAAGTTGCGCCATATCGCCACAGAGCTAGATGTACCAGTCATATGCTATGGCCTACGTAGTGACTTCAGGACGCGGCTATTCCCCGGTAGCAGGCGGCTTATGGAGCTAGCCGATGAGATCACTGAGGTTAAGACCACTTGTGCCTACTGCAATCGCAAAGCAGTATTTAACCTAAAGCTAGTGAGTGGGCAGCCGAGTTTGGCTGGTCCAGTGGTAGATCTTGGTAGTGAAGAGAAATATTTGCCAACATGCGCCAAGTGCTACGGCTCTAGGTTGCCTGAGGCATGGAATACGCAGGAGATATAAGTCATGACTAAAAGCAAAACCGAGTCACTTTTTGCCTTTGGTATCGGTGTCGGCACTCACAACAGGAATGGTGAATGGATTGAGGTCCTTTTCCCTCAGCCTGTGCTACATCCAGTGGGACTTGAGGTTGCGGCTTTTGCGGAGGCCTTTGGCTATCAAGGGGGTGAGCAATCGATAAATTTGGATGCCGAACAGCGCAAGGCTTTGGCGGTCATCGACCCCGATTATGCCGCGCTAGTCGCGACAGATTCACCACTTTGTGCGGTTTTTCTTGGCGAAGATGCTGCCCCTGCTGACGTGCCTGCGGCGTATTTAAAGCTGCATCTTTTGTCGCATAGACTTGTGCGTCCGAATTCGATCAATCTGACAGGGATATTCAAGATCTTGCCCAATGTGGCATGGACGAGTTTAGGACCTGTAGATGTCGCGGAATTACCGGAGCTGCAAATAGCCTGTCGTATGAAGGGAGTGCCATTAACTGTCCATATGGTAGATAAGTTCCCTAAGATGACTGACTACGTTTTGCCCCCTGGTGTGCGTATTGCCGATGCTTCAAGGGTTCGATTAGGTGCTTATCTTGGATCCGGAACCACCGTGATGCATGAGGGGTTCGTTAACTTCAATGCTGGGTGTGAAGGCCCTAATATGGTCGAAGGCCGGATTTCATCCAGCGTTTGGATTGGTACCGGCACTGACCTTGGTGGCGGATCAAGCACGATGGGCGTGCTATCAGGTGGCAATTCCACACCAATCTCCCTCGGCAAGAACTGCCTTCTTGGGGCTAACGCTGGACTTGGGATTCCGCTAGGAGACGATTGCACGGTCGAAGCAGGGCTTTATCTTACTGCTGCTAGCAAGGTAAGAGTGCTAAATAAAGGCGGCGAAGTGACTCGTAAACTTAAAGCAATTGAGCTCGCCGGTCGCAGCGGACTATTATTCCGCCGCAATTCTCAAGACGGTGCTATTGAGTGTCTGCCGAATAAAAAATCAATCGAGCTTAATCAAGATCTGCACTCACATAATTAGGCGGATAAGAAAAGGCGGTCTATTGTGACCGCCTATCTATCTCTCTCTCTCTATCTCTCTCTCTCTCTCAGGCATAAGCAGCGAGATAGGCTACCCAGGCATCACATTCCTCGCCTTTTTCTACGGCTTGAAAATCGCCATCGCCCTCACCGTCAGCATTGGTGCCCTCCCAGAGGTATTCCACCCGACTGAATCCGACCTCAAGCAGGAGGTCGCGCAGCTCCGGCAGTGTCCACATCCGCCAATCGTAAGTAAATACGTTTAGTCTTTTCTTCTCGCCTTTGCGCTTGAAGTGGATGTGAAATATCGCCTCGTGAGTGAGTGGATCGAAGGAATCCTGGTCCCAGAAATAGTCAAAGGGTGGATCACCATTTTCGCTGACTTCCTCGTTGGCTTCCTGGCACTTTGGCCCCCCAAAGGCATCAATAACGAAGACGCCCGCAGAATTTAGGGACTTACGGCAGGCCGCGAAGTACGACTTGAGGACCTGGCGTTCTTTAAAAATGAAGTACGAGAAGTTTAAGGCGCATATAACATCTGCCTTTGGCAGGTTTCGCCCGAGAACATTCTTCAGCTCAATATTAACGCGCTTTTGCTGCTCGGTGGACAGTTGTGTGAGGTAATTGGCTTTACCGTAGTTGATTGGTTCTGGATCGAGATCCAGGCCAAAGGCGCGATTTTTGCTGCTACGCTTGACCCAGGCGCAACAATTGGCGAACGTGCCACAAAAGTCCTCGCGGAATACCGTCGGTTTACGACCTCTGGCTCGGTGATAAATGTCCTCGAGAAAGGCTGCGTCAGCGTCTGGTGACTGCACACTCTCTCGGTAATGATAGTATTTGTCGAATTCGGGTAGTTTTTTGCGGGTAACAGTAGGTTTCTTTGACATGCGTCCCTTGCGCTTTTAATGCAACTGATTAAAGTAGGGTGACAGTCCTGAAACATTGTCTACTCAGGCTCAGAGAGCACGCAGCATGTACAGTCAAATCACCAATTCTATCGAAGTCACGGTACAACCTGCCTTTCTTGTCGATCATTCGCAACCTGAATCAGGCGTTTATGTTTGGACCTACGAGGTTACCATCAGCAACCGAGGTGCTGAACCGGTGAGGTTGCTGCGTCGTCACTGGCGCATCACCAATGCCTTTGGTCAGACTACAGACGTCCAGGGTGATGGAGTGGTAGGTAATCAGCCGCTAATTCCACCCGGCGGGACCTTTAGTTACAGCAGTTTTGCTAACCTGCCGACTGCCTCAGGCATCATGGTGGGCACTTATGACATGACCAGTGATAACGGTGACCTAATAATCGTGGCGATACCGGCATTTTCGCTCGATAGTCCTGATCAACTAGCGCGTCCCAATTAATCAACATCTAGCGAATACTGTGAGGGTGAATTGACAACCCAGCTTACAAGCGATCCTTGGCGTGATGTTCCCCATGTGGTGGTACTCCTTAATTTTGGCGGACCGACGTCGCACCAAGAGGTCGAGCCGTTTCTGCGTCGGCTGTTTGAGGACCCATTTATCATTAGGGCTCCGTTACCCGCAGGGCTTAGACGTATTTTGGCTCGTCGTATAGCTCGCAAGAGAGCGCCAAAATCATCAGCTGAATACGCTAAGATCGGTTTTTCACCAATTAATCGAATGACCTCGGCTCAAGCCGAGCATTTGCAAATGGCCCTGCGTCAAATTCGTCCAAATACCAAGGTGATTGTGATCAATCGATACACGGCACCCTCGGCGGAAGAAATGGTGCGCAGCATAGATTTCGTTAACAGCCGTATTTTCATGGTGACTCTCTATCCGCATCTTTGTCACAGCACCACAGTAAGCTCGCTTCGTGATTTTGACTTAGCCGTGGAGGCTCATCTAGGGCACCGTCATATCCCCACGACAAGAATTTTCTCCTGGTGGCAAACACCGAGGTACTTGGCGCATACCTATCAGCGGTTGCAGCAAGGGCTCGAACCTCTCCTCAAATCTGAGCCGACGCAGCCAGTGACGGTGGTGTTTTCAGCGCATGGAATCCCGGTTAAATACCATAACAGGGGCGACCCATACGTAACGGAGACTCATGCGCATTTTAACGAGTTGAAGCGTCGGGGTGAGGTTTGGCTTAAGCAGCATTATCCGGACGCTGACGTGCTATGGGACTTATCATTTCAGAGCCGTGTCGGTCCGGTAGAATGGGTGAAACCCTATACCGATGAGACCATTGAGCGACTTGGTCACGACCGCGGTGGAGCAGTGTTGCTTGTGCCGATCAGCTTCACTGCCGATCATATTGAGACACTCTATGAAATGGACCACACCTACAGAGAGTTAGCTTTAGCCTCAGGCTTCAAGAGTTACGCGCGAGTTGTGCCGTCTAATGACGACCCGGAACTCGCGGCCTCCCTGGTAGATGCTCTTCAGGCACATGGATTTTAGAAGGAGGCCTTGTTAGGCCTGCTTCTTCTTGCCAACTGCCTTCTCGACGATTTTGTCCTGCAAAGTCATCAGCCCAGCAAGCACCGCCTCTGGCGTCGGGGGGCAGCCGGCAATGTAAACGTCTACAGGAATCACTTTATCCACACCCTGAAGTACGTGATATGCCCTGTAGAATCCGCCGCTGGAGGCGCAAGCACCCATGGCGATGCACCATTTGGGCTCTGCCATCTGATCCCAGACTTTCTTGATCACTGGTGCCATCTTTTCGGTGATGGTGCCAGCTACAATCATCAGGTCGGCTTGACGCGGTGAAAAACGCACGGCTTCGGCGCCGAAGCGAGCGATGTCATACTTGGGTCCAACTACCGCCATGTACTCAATACCGCAACAGGCCGTCCCAAATGGATACGGCCAAAGGGAATTCTTGCGGGCCCAAGCTAAAAACTCAGCAGCTTTGGTGGTAATAAACGACTGCTCTTCGCCTTGTTGATGCTTCATATGCTAGTTCGTGCCTCCTGCGCGTCGTTTTGGCGCCCGACATTCTTGGGGGGCGACAGTCAAGAATTCAAGCCCCTTAGTCAGTCCTTTCTGATGGACCAAATCCCACAATATAATGCCAGAAAGTGCGCCGCGAATCGCGCTTGAAATGACACCCCAGGCGTCTTTAGCACCACAAACATGCTCGGCTCCGCAGGCGGAGGCGTCCTCAAGGCATCGAACGGGCTCAAAGACGTCCTCTGCGGCAGTAAAGATATCGAGGACCGAGAGCCTTTGGGGGGGCAGGGCCAGTCGGTAGCCACCACCACGACCACGTGTGCTCTGGATAAGCCCAGCCTCTTTAAGGCGGCTTAGAATATGGTCCATGTAGTCCAGTGGGACTCCCTGTCGAGCTGCGATATCGCTGCGTTGAATCACCAGATCATCGTCAGCACTATAGTGCTCGGAGAGATCCATCATGATCTTGAGCGCGTAACGGCTTTTCGAGGTGACATTCATCGGTATATCAACCCTTAGTTTGGAGGGAACTTAAACCACCGGGACTATGTCGATGATGCTATCTTCGCCGAAGCGTTCTTGGAGCTGCTGTTGGACCCCGTTCATAAGCGTCAGTGTCGACGAAGGGCAACCCTGGCAGCCACCGCCGAGCCGAATGTGGGCGACTCCGCTCTCAAACGCTTCAAGCCGGGCAAATCCAGAGTGGAACGCCAGCATGTCTGAGACCTGACCCTCGAGAAATTCCGCGATATCTTTAGCTAGACCGCTGAATCGGTCACTAGTCAGCGGCTCAACGAAGGCACCTTGCTCGGTCATCCCTAGAAGATCGCGCATACTGTCCTCAGCCTCTTCTTTGGTCAGGCCGTGGGCTACCTTGCCCGATGGTACATGAACCGCCTGCCAGCTACCGTCGGCCTTAGTGCTGATGACTACCGATTGAAGTTGACTCATACCGCGACCACCTCCAAATACGGGTTGAATTCAGTGCGCAGGATGCTTTCTATGCCCTGAAGCGTTCCCATCATTGCGCTCGGGCAGCTGCCGCAGGCACCCTGGTAGCGAACGGTGAGGATGTTGCCGTCGAGTTCCAGGACTTCAATATCGCCACCATCAGCCTGCAGGCCGGGGCGAATCGTGCGGTCGAGGATCTCTTCCAGGTGCTGCAGTTCTATGGGCAAGGCTGAACGTTCAAGTTTCTTTGGTTTTGAAACCGAATCGACGAAATCTGGATCATGCTCAGGCATGCTGTACCTAATCAGATCCTGGACACTTTGAGACAAAGCCGCCCACTCCGATGCACCATTTTGTGTCAAGGTGATGACGTTCTCAAAAAAGTGTACCTGGGTCACATTCGCTAAACGAAGTAATGCGACGGCTAAGGGCACATGATCGCACTCTCTTATTTCGCTATAGGACACCTTACCCTCGCGCTTCACGGTGGCGGATAAGATGAACTTCCAAGCATTAGGATTGGGCGTTCTTTGTGTGCGAATTTGTAGGTTGTCAGCCGAGTTGGTCATAGGCTTCTCATTCGGTCGAGACTGTCTTTTGGTTATTGAGCGCACCATTCAGCGCATGCCAGGCCAGAGCGGCGCATTTCACCCGCGCCGGATACTGCCAAATTCCTGCAAAAATCTTAAGCTTGCCGAGTTGATGCGGCTCGGAATCAGGATTTAGCTCGCCTTTGAGCAAGCTTTGGAACTCACTGAAAAGCTTTTTGGCAGAAGAGGGCGACTGCCCCTTGAGCGCCATGGTCATCATGGAGGCCGAAGCCTTGCAGATCGCGCAGCCACTACCCTCGAAAGCTGCCTCGCTGATGACTTCACTACCATCTCCAGCGGCGTTTATTTGTAGGTACACCCATAAATGGTCGCCACACAGCGGATTAAACCCTTCGGCTTCATGCGTGTGATGTGCTGGTTTGCCGAAATTTCTTGGCTTCTTGTTGTGCTCCAGAATTACCTGCTGGTACAGGTCGGTCTGCGATGTCATGCGAATAGCCTTTGCACTTTAATGATCGCGGCTACCAAGGCATCAATCTCTTGCTTAGTATTGTAAAACGCCAAGCTTGCTCTAGCCGTCGCTGGAACTTTAAATCGGTCCATCAGTGGCTGCGTGCAGTGATGACCAGCACGGATTGCAATCCCCTCTTGGTCGAGGAGTGTGCCTATATCGTGCGGATGAACCTCATCCAGCACGAAGCCAAGTATGCTGGTCTTATGAGCAGCTTGGCCTATCATCCTGAGACCTTCGAGCTCCTCGAGACGTCTGGTACCGTAGTCAAGCAGCTCAGCCTCTGCGGCTGCTATCCGGTCCAGACCGACACTTTGGACATAATCAATGGCAGCACCCAGTCCGATGACCCCGGCAATGTGAGGGGTGCCGGCTTCAAATTTTGCCGGTAGATCAGCGTAGAGCGTCTTGCCAAAAGTCACCGACTTGATCATGTCGCCACCGCCCAAGAATGGTGGCATTCGGTCTAAAAGCTCGCGCCGTCCGTACAGCACGCCAAGTCCAGTTGGTCCAAATAGCTTGTGCGATGAGAAGGCGACAAAGTCTACGCCCAATGCCTGGACATCAATAGGCATATGAGCCACCGCCTGCGCAGCGTCTAGCAGCACAGGAACATCGCGACTATGAGCGAGATCGATAATCTCCTTGATCGGATTGACTGTGCCTAATGCATTGGAGACAGCGACTACAGCAACTAAACGAGTGCGGTCACCAATCAGCTTCTCAAGCTCGTCCATCAGAAGTTCGCCGCGATCATTGATCGGCGCGACTCGAAGCACGAGACCTTGTCGCTCACAGAGCATTTGCCAGGGGACGATATTGGAGTGATGCTCCATGGCACTTATGACGATTTCGTCGCCTGCTTTGAGCGTCGACCCATAGCTGTTGGCTACCAGGTTAATGCTCGCTGTGGTGCCAGCAGTAAATATGATTTCAGCTTTTTCACGCGCGTTGAGGAATACTCGGACTTTCTCTCGTGAGGCTTCAAACTCAGCGGTCGCTTTTTCACTTAGGTAATGAACACCGCGATGAACATTCGAAGCGCCAAGCAGCAAGTGTCTTTGCACGGCATCGACTACAAGCTGCGGCTTTAACGTGGTGGCAGCATTGTCCAAATAGATTAAAGGACGGCCCCTAGCCATGGTAGCGAGTATGGGGAAGTCTTGCCTAATTGAGTCAAGGTTGAAGGCCTTTTGAGTGGGGAGGCTCATGCAAAGTACTCCTCAACAATTAAGGGCCTCAGCCATTCACGAACCGCCGGCGCCTTGTAGAGAACCTCGTCGGCAAATCCCATCGTGAGGAGGCGACGGGACTCTTCTAACCCCAGTCCACGACTCCGCAGGTAGAAGATTTGGTCATCTGTCAGCTGGCCAATACTAGCGCCGTGAGCGCACTTGACGTCATCTGCGTCAATCAAGAGTTCTGGCTTGGTGTCAATTTCAGCATCGTCGCTTAGCAGTAGGTTGCGGTTAAGCTGCTGAGCACTCGTACTTTGGGCATCGCGGCTTACGACAACTTTACCGTTAAACACGGCCCGACTGTCACCGTCCAAAATTCCTTTGTATAACTGGCGACTCACAGCATGCGGCACCTGATGGTGTATCGTGGTGTGGTGGTCAATCAGCTGGCCCGCTTTGGTTAAGTAAAGGCCATTAAGCTCGGCTTCAGCGCCTTCGCCTGCTAAGTAGACATCAAGGTCATAGCGACTTAATTTGCCGCCACTACTAAAGCAAAATGACTCGAGAGTGGCGCTTGCGCCAAGTTCAATATGGCCGCGGCCAATATGCAGGGCAGCAGCTCCTTGGTAGTCGATTCGGGCTAGTTTCAGCTTGGCACCCGCTTCGACGCAGGCTTCTAGAAGACTGTTGGTGAACACTTTGGTTTCACGTCCCAAAGTTACATGGGTCTCAATCAGGCTCAGCTCTGCACGCTCGCCGACCCGCAGAAGATGCCTCGGGGCCGTCTGGCTTAAGTTTGCCTCGGCAGTGCTTACATGTACTAGGTGAATCGCCTTAGGTAGAACTGTATTTGCAGCAATTTTCACTAGCACACCAGTGCCAAGAAATGCCGTATTTAATTGGGTGAAGACGTCGCTGCGGGCAAGTGACCGTTCAAACCACGGTTTGAGCATGGCAGCTTCAGATTCTAGTGCCTCCGCGAGAGGCGCAACGGTTAGGCCAGCCAGATTGATTGCATCACTAAGCTCTGGAGCCAGATGTCCGTTTACGAATACTAGATTGTAGTATTCAGGCCGGAGGAATTTACTAAGCTCAGACTTTAAGTCGACAATATCGAGAAGAACTGGAGCCAGACCAAACTCAACCTCGTTGAGAGTCCTGAGGCTAACATACTTCCAAGCCTCGTTTTTGCGCGTCGGTAGCCCATTTGTACGATAAGCGTCAAACGACTGCCGTTGTAGCTCGGCCACCCACGACGGCGCTTTACGTAGACTTTGCCACTTGCCGAAGGCGGCAGCAAATGGACTATGTTGCTCTGTTGGCGCTTGCATCAAGTGTCACCTTAATTGAGTAGCCAGTCATAGCCGCGTTCTTCAATCTCAAGGGCGAGGCTTTTGTCGCCGCTCTTGATGATGCGCCCACCGGCAAGCACATGGACATGGTCTGGCACGATATAGTTCAGGATGCGCTGATAATGAGTGATTAGGACGATGGAGTTGTTTTCGTTGCGCAGTTTGTTGACGCCTTCCGATACGAGCCGCAACGAATCTACGTCTAATCCAGAATCCGTCTCGTCAAGGATCGCAAGCCGTGGCGAAAGCACAGCCATTTGCAGAATCTCATTGCGCTTTTTCTCGCCACCCGAGAAGTCCACATTGAGTTGGCGATCGATAAACTTCTCGTTCATGCCGAGAAACCGGATCTTTTCGCGCAGAAAACCGTCAAAATCCAACGGGTCCATTTCTTCACCACCCTGGTGGCGGCAAGCAGCATTGAACGCAGCCCGGAGAAACTCGGCATTGTTTACGCCCGGAACTTCGACAGGATATTGGTAGGCGAGAAATATACCCTCACGCGCACGCTCGTCGGGGCTGAGGTCAAGAAGGCTCTTTTGCTTGAAGTTGATGTCAAAAAGCAAGTCACCACCAGTGACGGTATAATCAGGATGCCCTGCAATCACCTTCGAGAGAGTGCTCTTGCCCGATCCGTTAGGACCCATGATGGCATGAACTTCGCCCTCTTTAACTGTGAGGTTTAGTCCCTTAAGGATGCTTTTTTCGTCGACTTCAACTTTTAAATCACGAATCTCTAACATCTTAACCTACGCTCCCTTCGAGCTTCATTTCCAGTAGGCGCACCGCCTCAACGGAAAACTCCAGAGGCAATTCTTTGAACACTTCCTTACAAAATCCATTCAGCAAGAGACTGATGGCCGACTCATCATCGAGACCCCGAGACTTCAGGTAGAACACCTGCTCAGCACTGATCTTTGATGTGCTGGCCTCGTGCTCGACGCGTGCGGTTGGATTCTTGACCTCGATATAAGGATAAGTATTGGCACTGCATTTGTTGCCAACCAACATAGAGTCGCACTGTGAGAAGTTTCGGGCGTTTTTCGCCGAGGGCAGAATCTTTACCTGACCCCGGTAACTATTGATCGACTCATCGGCTGAGATGCCTTTGGAGACAATCTTGCTCGTGGTGTTGGCGCCGATGTGGATCATCTTGGTGCCGGTGTCGGCCTGCATTTTATTGTTGGTGAGGGCTACGGAATAAAACTCTCCGCGGGAGTAATCACCCTGCAAGATCACGCTCGGATATTTCCAAGTGATTGCTGATCCAGTCTCCACCTGAGTCCACGAGATCTTCGACCGGTCACCGAGGCACAGGCCGCGTTTCGTCACGAAGTTAAAAATCCCACCTTTGCCGTCTTTGTCACCTGCGTACCAGTTTTGCACGGTCGAGTACTTGATCTCGGCATCTTTCAGCGCCACCAGCTCGACGACGGCAGCATGTAGCTGATTCTCATCACGCATGGGTGCGGTGCAACCCTCGAGGTAGCTAACGTAGCTACCTTCCTCGGCAATGATGAGGGTCCGCTCAAACTGGCCGGTCTCCGCCGCATTGATGCGGAAATACGTGGATAGTTCGAGAGGGCAGCGCACGCCCTTCGGGATGTATACAAAAGATCCGTCACTGAAAACTGCGGAGTTCAAAGCGGCGTAGTAGTTGTCCTTGTAAGGCACAACGCTACCTAGCCACTTTTTAACTAGCTCGGGGTGCTCCCTCACGGCTTCGGAGAACGAACAGAAGATGACGCCGTGTTTTGCGAGCTCTTCCTTATGAGTGGTGGCAACCGATACCGAATCAAAAACGGCGTCAACTGCGACTCCAGTCAGCCGCTTTTGCTCGGCAAGTGGGATACCGAGTCGGTTGAAGGTATCTAAGATCTCAGCATCCACCTCGTCCAGACTCTTGGGTCCAGGCGCCTTCTTTTTCGGGGCTGAGTAGTAGCGTATGTCTTGGAAATCGATAGGCGCGTAGTCAACGTGAGCCCATTTGGGCTCCACCATCTTTTGCCAATGCCTGAAGGCCTTCAATCTGAACTCGAGGACAAATTCAGGCTCGTTCTTCACCTGGGAGAGACGACGAATCACGTCCTCGTCCAGCCCCTTAGGAAAGGCTTCCGCCTCGACCTCGGTGACAAAACCATACTTATATTCACGATTTGAGAACGACTGCCTTGCCGCGTCAGACGTCATGCTGACCTCCAAGTCCAACATCAGGGCCCTAATTTAGGGTTGCCGGCGTAAATGTCTACCAATTTGATCGAGATTTTGCCAGCCCAACTTAAAGACTGGGTTACGACCCTGACCTGGTGCACATCGACGCGTCTGACACGTTGGTAAGTGGCGGATGTTATTAGTGATTTAAGGGGGGTGGCGGAGAGGGTGGGATTCGAACCCACGGTCCAGTTGCCCAGACACTAGATTTCGAGTCTAGCACATTCGGCCACTCTGTCACCTCTCCAGGGCCTCGAGTTATAGTCCTATTGACGCCTCTTTCAAAGAAAAAAGATGAGCATCGTGCTGTCTAAATTCACGAAGCCTGGCTAGTCACGGCTTCCGCCAACAATCTGCCGGCTGTAAAGGCACCCTCTACCCGGCCACCGACAGCCCAATCGCCGCCAGCACCGATGCGTAAATCCGCGCTCCAAATGATACCGGGAGCCGCTGGACTTGAAGGCGAGGCATAGCGCCACCTATGTACGAGTGTCACTAGCCCTTTCGGGAGCTGTTGACCAAGCGCCGTAGCCAGAGCTTCGAGCAAGTGCGGTTTGACCTCATCTGGGGGCAATTCCAGAATTTGGCGTGAAAGCATGGGCCCAGCATGAAGGGTCCATGCAGCAGGATGTAGCGTGCGACCTGGCTTACGGTGATTGGCGGCAATCCAGTCAAGCCCACCAACGCGTACAAAAGCTGCGTCAAAATCAACCTGCAGTGGCGCTTCGAAAATAGCTAGTCCGGCCCAACATGGGTTCATGGTGATCTGAGACAGGGTCGATTCCAGGTCGGTGCTGCTGACGAGCGCTGCCGCTTGTATTGGAGGCAGCGCCAGAATTACGGAGCTATATGTTGTCGCCAGGTCATTAAGACGCCAGGACCCTTCGCCTACCCGACTAAGTCGTTCAATCTGGTAATCAAATCTGACTTTAGACCTTGGCCACAGGAGCTCAAGCCAGCTGTTCATTGCCGGGACACCGACCCAGCGAATTTGGTCCGTAGCAGCTTCGGTTCCATTAGGTCCAATGTAAGCAACTCGCGCCGCCCAAGGCTGGACCGAGCCTGCTTCTGACGCACGCTCGACAAAGGATTTAAACTCTGGCGTCTGAGCAGTAAAGAACTGCGCGCCAAGGTCGACTGTACCGAGGCCTTCGATGCGCTTAGCAGAGAGGCGTCCACCAAGGCCTCGACTCTTGTCGTACACATCCACTTCCCATCCATTTTGGTTTAGAAAGTGGGCACAGGTTAGGCCAGCAACTCCAGCGCCGATGACGGCGACGCGCCCCTTGCTTACTGCCATCTTTCTCATCTCCAGCGAATTGACTCGCGTTAATGAGAATAGCGACTTACTGAGAGTAGTACACAAAAAAATGTAGGTAGCTTTGGCGGGCACGGCTGACTAAGATCGGCCTAGATGTACATCGAAAATCTTATTGTGACTGGAGAATCTTATGCGACTCTTATCGATACTTTTCTCGGTTTTCTTTACTGGGAATGTTGCCCTCGCTGCTGAAGCTAAGACCTCAAAGTTTAGCGACTTAGAGGCAGCCAACTTGAAGGGTGAGAATGTTTCCTTTAAGGCCTACGGTGGCAAGGTTGTGCTTGTCGTCAACACTGCATCTAAGTGCGGTTATACGCCGCAGTATGGTGGTTTGCAGAAGCTTTACGACAAGTACAAGGATCGCGGTCTCGTAGTTATTGGCTTCCCAAGCGACGACTTCCACCAAGAAGATCTCGATGGCCAGGGAATCACTAAATTCTGTGAGCTAAACTACGGTGTCAAATTCCCGATGTTCAAAAAGACTCACGTTAACGGCAGTGAGCGTCACCCGGTTTACAAATTTCTTGTAGCAAACTCATCAAAAGCTGGTGATGTACAGTGGAACTTCGAGAAGTTTCTGGTCAACCGTCGCGGCGAGGTCATCGGTCGATTTTCCTCCGGCGTGACTCCGTCCGACGGCGAACTCACTAAAGCTATAGAGACAGCTCTCGCCGATGCTAAGACCTGATTGCTTTAGCCAGCCTATACATAAACCAGCGGTGAACTTCCGCTTGGGTCCATCGGTATATGATCCAAGGCAATGCTGGAACAAAGTCATGGACGGCCGCAAGGCACGCTTGGCCGCCTAGAGTTTCTCGCAGCTCTAGGCGGCCTCGACTGTTTTTGCGCGATACCAGAGCGCCTCCAACTACATAGAAGAGCTGCCGATCCGACGAGCTGCGTTCATGGCTAAACTGAAGCACCAAAAGAGTTATCGGCAAGAAAGTTAGCTGCAAAAAAATACGGCCATCGGTTTGACGCACTTTAATAAGAAGCGGGAACAGCTTTGGCAGCATGGCTAGGTAACGCTCAGCCACCCAGGCGGCGCTTTTGCCAGCCGGTAGTGGTAAGCGTTGAATTGAGCGCACAGTGCTCTCGCGGCCAGGTTTAGTTCCTCTGAAGGCGTGCGGCTTTTCTACTGCAGCGAGAACGTCTGGCAGATTTTCCTTCGCCGCGGTTACAAAATCTTTGAGTGGTGGGCTTTCGTAAGGCCACTGGTGATCAGGTCTAACCAGCATAGACTCGCGTAGACTGCTGATGAGTGGATAGACTAAATCCTTGGGCGCTCCAGTGACTAAACTCACCCATAGCCTACTTAGCCCAATTGTAAGCAAAGGGGCGTTCAGTAGGGTCCGCTTCTTGCCGAGAAGTCTCGCTGTGGTCTCGAGCATGTACCGGTAGCTCACAGCTGGCTTAGCACCAAGGTCGAATGTACGGCCTTGTAACTCTGTTTGCTCAAGGCACTGGGCCAAGCAGCGGACTACATCATCGAGCACCGCTATTTGGCAGCTGTTGCGAGTCCAGGCAGGGCATACCATTAACGGTAGCCTCTGAACCAATCTCACCATCATAGTGAACGACGAGCCTTGCGGTCCGACGATCATGCCCGCCCTGAGGCACGTCACTTTAGGTATGTAGGAGCGGAGGGTGGTCTCCACCTCTAATCGACTAAGAAGGTGCTGTGAAATCTCTGCGCCTGTCGGAGCTAGTCCACTGAGATAGATGACATGGTTGACGCCCCTCATCCGTGCAGTGCGGGCGAAGTTGTCAGCAAGACTTAGATCAAAGTCGGCAAAGCTGCCTTGATTTAGCCTGGCTCCCGGCAACATAGAGTGAACCAGGTAATAAGCTGCATCAATCCCAGCGAGCCCATGCTCAAGCTGTAGTGGATTATGGAGGTCACAGCTGATAGCTCGGTAACGCTCGGGTGCATTTGGGTGGTCCAGGTTTAGCGGAGTACGGCTTAGGGCAATCACCTCGTGATTCGTGTGATCTAGTAAATGTTTGATCAGGGCTCGACCTACGAATCCTGATGCTCCCACAACGGCAACGCGCATGCTGACTCCGCTACTTAGTCATGCCATGAGACTAGCGCAACTTGCGAAGGGCTCACAAGCACTCGCTTTATGGTAGCAGAGGTTCGCCGGATTCTCTCAGCGCCTGGTCGTTTGCTACAATGCGCGCTCGCTGCTCTGTTAGGTCCGTCTCCCCGCTAGTATAGGCGGCTGGGCGCACATGATTTTCGAGTACGGTCGGAGTTCGAGTATCCTGTGCCTCCTCGCGCTCTGCTTCGCAAGCCAGACAAAAAGCTGTCTCAGGGATCACCCGTAGTCTTTCAATCGCAATCTCCTGGTCGCATGCCTCGCAAATTCCATAGCGACCCTCGTGTAGTCGCTCTATGGCGCCATCGATTTGGTCGAGTTCCATGGCCTCCATATTAGTGATCACCAGCTCTGTTTGCTGATCAGCGGCATCTGCACCTTGATCTGCGGGGTGAAGTCGCAAATGACTCAACTCTCCAGTCGAGTCCTGGGAGAGATCAATTAAAGCATGCTGTTTAGCAGAGTTCATGGACTCTAGGGCTTCAGCTCTCTTAGCTGTAAGTTGAGCCAAGAACGAACTTAGTTGCGAGCGTGTGAGCATAGTGAACTCCTAATCCCTGCGTAGCGAGGGGTGTCGGGGGCTGGTCAAAGGGCACCGTCCACTCCCTCGCATCCTCTAATCTGCATCATTTATGCCAGTGCCAATTGCCGCAGATGGTCATTAAGGCCTTGTTTGTAAAAAGCAAATCAAAGGCTATTCATTATCGATTTTGACAAAATAAAAAGAGGCCCCATATTTAACTCAAGGCAGCAGTTGTGATGCTGCCACTGAGTCGAGAAAGGAATCAGAATGGGGAGCTCGTCCTACACTATCTTCAGCACTCTGGCCCTTATTTTCACCGTACTTTACGCTACTAGAGCCTACCTAAAGCTCAAAGCCCCAGCTGTTTCCTTGGCTTATATCCGCGCCCGCGGTAGGCGTCTTCCGTAGGGTCGCCGTCAATCTAAGGGTGGGGTGGCAGGTCGCTAACCGACCTGCCTCTTAATTTGTTTAAAACAATATAAAAAATAATAACTATCTATTTTAGATAATTATGGCATATGCCGATAAGAGCGCTGAATCGGTTGGCGAGCAAACTCACTATCAGCCTCCGATCAAATGACTTCAGGAGTAGTTATGGCTTTCATCAAACGGATTTTTCTCTTCTTGCTCGTGAATATGCTGATCATGGTCAGCATTTCCACGGTTCTCACACTGCTCGGGGTACGTCCGTACCTGACGGCACAAGGGATCGATTATCAATCTCTTCTCCTCTTTTGCTTAGTCTGGGGATTTGGCGGTGCTCTCATTTCACTCGGTCTTTCTCGTGTGACAGCAAAGTGGATGATGGGTGTGAAAGTCATTGATCCGGTGGCGGCAAGCCCTGACGAGCGGTGGTTGCAGGCCACAGTTGAGCGTCTTGCGACCCAGGCCAACCTGCCGAGGACACCCGAAGTCGGCGTTTACGATAGCGAGAGCCCTAACGCCTTTGCGACCGGCCCAACCAAGGCACGTGCACTGGTGGCTGTCTCGACTGGATTGTTAAGGAGTATGCAGAAACAGCAACTCGAAGGTGTGCTCGCCCACGAAGTGGCCCATATCGCCAACGGTGATATGGTCACTATGACCCTCGTCCAGGGCGTGATCAACGCTTTCGTGATGTTCTTCGCACGTATCATCGCCTTTGCAGCAGGCCAATTAGTCGACTCCGAGAAGCGAGGACTGGTGCAGTATGTTTGCGTGATACTGTTTGAAATTTTGTTCAGCCTGCTTGGGATGATGGCTGTGGCGGCGTTCTCTCGCTACCGCGAGTATCGTGCTGACGGTGGTGGCGCCGATCTAGTCGGTCGCGGCAAGATGATCGCAGCGCTGCAGGCTCTGCAGCGTACGGTCGAAGTTCCCGAATTAGCACCGCAGACGATCGCGGCCTTTCAGATTTCTGCGGGACGTAGGAGTGGACTGCTTGCTTTATTTTCGACGCATCCGCCACTCGCTGAGCGGATTCGTAAACTGCAGCAGCAGGCTTGAATCTTGCGCCAAAATTTCGCCGTCACGGAGAATTCTTTAAGCAGTCCGGCCCCTTCCAGCTAGTGCAGTATGGGCCATTTGCACTACGCTGGATTCCGTCGGGATCCGCGCAACATCCTAGCGTTTACTGCGATATGACCACTGATGTCTATCCCGATGCAAATACAACGCTGACCTTGTGGGTCAAGTAGTCGGGAAGGTCGGGGTGATAACGGCGAAGCGCCGGGTATGGCAATACATCCTGAGCACGAAATTTGCAGGCGAAAGCACCGAATCTTTAATGACTGCGGACAGCTTTGCTGTAGCCGCATTTACCGACTGTTCGGGAGCACAAGAATGATTAGTTTACCTAAAAGTCTTATAAACGGATTAATTTACTTAGGCCTCAGTTCCACGGTTTGTCATCCAGCGATGGGGCAAAGCGAATTCAATTCAACTGATTTCAATTCAAGTGATATTACGGCGATTGACTACGAGGTCGAGTTTGCGCCTAAGGTGTGTTTGCCGACGACGACAGCAATCCCGTGGGACGATATGACGGCGCTGCAAAAGCACCTCGCCTTTTTTGATTTTAATACAGACGCTAAAGTCACAGTCCCCGAGACCTATCGCGGTCTACGTGTCTTAGGACTTCCCTCTTTGCTGTCGTTACCTGCTGCTTTAAGTATCAATGGAGCGATGGCTACGGCAACGGCAGGATATCCTTCCTTGACGCTGCGAATTTCATCTATTGAGGCTGGGATTCACGGTAGTGACACCGGTATTTACGATGACGACGGGGCTTTTAATCTGCAAAAATTTGAATCTTGGTTCAAGACCTGGGACAAAGATCACGACGATGCTTTGAGTCTCAAGGAACTGGCGCAGCGACTTTACAAGGAGCAGGATCTGTTTGATTTTTTTGGTGTCATTGCCTCGGGTGGAGAGTTTGGCGTCCTTTATCTCTTGGCTGCTGAAGACGGCAAAATAAGTAAGGACCGTATGATCTCACTTTATGAGGGTACTCTTTTTTACGATTTGGCACACGAGCGCGGTTTAGTGGCCTGCTCCTAATGGCGCGCGGTCGAGGTCATCATCGCATTGATTAGTTGGCATTACATGAGATATACGCCACGGACAGCGCCGGATCCTCCAGACGAGAAAGACCGCATGACCGACCAAAAAGCGAAGAAGCCAGGCAAAATCAAGCAAGACATAGGGCACCCGAATGCCTGTATTAAGGTCACTAAAAAAGGCGCTGTTCCCTTTCGCGATGCAGTGGGGATTCTTCGTGCTTGGCGTAGAAAACACCCTAACGCCCTGCAGCTAGACGGTCACCCAACAGGACGCAATAACCTTAAGCCTTGGTTGCATGTCAGACTAGAGGGCTTTTCATCCCCTAAGCATGACTTCTTGACGAAGCACTCGCGCGAGCTCATCGAAGGTCACCATTACAACGGCGTCTGGAATTTTCATGGCGATGCGAAGGTTGAGGCAATAGACGCACTTCTTGCTCTTTGTGCGGCTGGTGGCGATCCAGTTGATTTTTTAGTGCCTTCAGCCACCTACGAAGGTAAGCCGGAGCATGCTGGGGACCAAAATCCCAAATTTACCCTAAATGAAGTTACCGGCGTCAAAGGATTCTACCTTTACAAAGAGTGATTCAGAACTGCCTGAAATGGAGCGTCTCCCGTGTTAATGCCAACTAATTCGAGCCTTTGCCCGTGTGGCAGTAAGCAACTCTTTAGTCAATGCTGCGAGCCCTACCTAAGGCAAGGTCAGCTGGCAGCGGATCCGACTACGCTCATGCGTAGCCGTTATTCGGCCTTTTGCCTGGGCGACGTCGAGTACTTAAAGAATACTTGGCACCCCGACACTTGCCCCGACGACCTCGGGTCTGATGAACCATCGAACTGGGTAAGCCTCGAAATACTCGACTGCGATGTCGATGGCGATGAGGGTGAGGTTGAGTTTCGCGCATGCTTAATCTTTGACAACAAGCTTGAGACCTTACATGAAATTAGCCAGTTTGATTTGATTGACGGCCGTTGGTTGTATCACTCGGGAGAGTTTAAAAACGAAGGTGATAAGCCGAAGCCTATAGCCAAGAATGCCCCGTGTCCGTGCGGCAGTGGCAAAGCTTTTAGTCAGTGTCATTTTCAGCGCTAAAAAATAAGTGCCTGACATTGCTGTCAAACTGCGTACTGCTCAATTTGACAAATCTGTGATATAGGTCGCCCGTAGCTTTCTGCTGTGGGCGGCACACTCCTCTACTCTTCCACTCCGCTGACGACTGAATTTTAGTTCCACTTAACGCAAATAGTCTCAAAATCTTTGGGCAATTAACCCCCCAAACCGCGGCTGCGTCCTTAAATGCGGCACTTTAAAGAACGGACAACCAATGACGAAATTTTCTGACCTAGCTCTACTCCCCTCCTTACAGACTTCATTAGCGGAGCAGGGGCTGGTGACAGCGACGGAAATCCAAGGCCGCGTCTTACCCATATTGCTCGCTGGCAAATCAGTCGTTGGTGTGTCGGAGACTGGGAGCGGCAAGACTCTTGCTTATATTCTGCCGGTCTTACAGCATCTCAAGACGCTAGAGAACGACGGGGATAAGATCACTAAGGATAGCCGCCCTCGCGCCGTCGTCGTCGTGCCCACTCGAGAACTAGGGGAACAGGTAGCGCGCAATTTTAAGCCTTTCACTCACACCACTCGTCTACGAGTACGCAGCCTCCTTGGCGGTACCACGGTAGAAGTTGCTAAGAAAAATATCAAAGGACCATTCGAAGTCCTAGTTGCCACACCAGGCCGCTTAGTCAAGCTGCTCGAACGCGGTTTTTTGCACTTAGGTGATGTCCGCGTATTAGTGTTTGACGAAGTAGATCAGATGATGGACCAAGGTTTTCTGCCTGATTCGAAGCTTATTGCTGCCGCATGCCCAGCTGGGAAACAGTTAGTTATGTTTTCAGCCACGGTGTCGGGTGAAGTGCAGCAGTTAATGAAGACTCTATTTACCGATGCCGAAGTTGTTCGCAGTAAAGGCAGCAATCAAGTAGTGGCGACATTAACCACTCTCAACAAGCCCGTTACTGATAGTGAGCGGTTTAATTTACTGCAGTCGGTCCTGCGTGAATCCGTTAGCGGTGGCACTATGATTTTTACTAACACTCGTGACCAATGTGACGTACTTGCAGAAGAGCTTGGTAAAGTAAAACGTGAATGTGTTGTTTACCGTGGGTCTATGGATAAGGTGGAGCGCCGCGCCAATCTTAAAGCCTTCCGCGCAGGTCAAATCGACTTGCTTATCTCAACAGACCTAGCTTCTCGGGGCCTGGACGTAGATCACGTTGGGCGCGTCATCAATTACCATTTGCCCTACCAGATGGATAGTTACCTGCATCGCGCTGGTCGTACCGCTAGAGCTGGTCGTAAGGGCCTCGTGATAAACTTCGTGGGCGAACGAGACAAGGTCCTAATAGATCAATTAAAATCAGCGAACACGAGAAGCATGTAAGCGAGTTCACTCCGCCGAATTATTGACATTTACTTAAACGCAAATCGATTGACTTCAATCGGTCTAATGTCTGAAATTGCCAGAAAAAATTTGCACTAAAGTTTTCCGTCGATCAAGCCGATACGGGGAGTCGAGTTTTCGTTAACTTTTTCTCCCTAAATTTCTTGACCATAAAACGAGGTGCACGAAGATGGCATCGCGACTCATGCTGCTTGCCGTTGGGTTAACCATACTTGATGGATGTAAGTTCGCTAGCGCGTCAAAGGTCAAGCATGACTTCGGCCAGATTGCCAATGCAGGTGATCTTCTAATCAGCTGTAATCCAGCAGAGATTACCTCTCAGCCTGAAGATGCCGAGGCCTTGCGGTATCTTAAGGACCACGTCAGGCGCCTCATCGAGGCCAATAGGTCCGTGCTACCGAAAGGCATCGAAAATGTCTGCCCCCTGATTGCCGCTGATTACGAGGTCAATGCTTTTGCCAGTGCTGAGGGGATTGTGGCCATCAACCGTGGTCTCCTTTGGATGGCGTCCACCGATGCTCAAATTGCTGCAGTCATTGCCCATGAGTTGGCGCATGCTGCCAGCCTCCATTCAATTGGTGGGAGGCCAAAGGGTAAGATTGTCGACGATAAAGACTACCAGGACACGCAAAAAAAGCTGAGGGCTGTTTTTGCTGAGATCACGACTGAAAAAGTAAACAAAGCATCAGAGGCTTATACTAGGCTTAAGACCACATTAAATGACGCAGTTGCCGACAGGTCGGATAAGAAAAAGTTAGCTAATCAGTATCTCGATTTACTTGCCCCGTTCATCGATCG
>Ga0078894_10000111_pt1 | contig 48755 bp, 15 predicted proteins | sample LauGreSu1BDMLBSD_2_FD_67506 | JGI IMG/M metagenome (GOLD analysis project Ga0078894, IMG submission 67506) | Freshwater lake microbial communities from Lake Michigan, USA - Su13.BD.MLB.SD (version 4) (version 4) | ecosystem: Environmental > Aquatic > Freshwater > Lake | place: Lake Michigan...
AATTTTACAGTATGAATTGTTATGAATCTAGGGGTGTCCTCGAAGTGGTGAACCTAAGTAAAGATTAAAAGGGCTCGATCTGGAGATCTAAAATAATAAATATATAAAATATCTTTCTACATATCGATCACATGGTTTAATGTAATTTATATTGACTTGACTAAAAACAGGCAAAGTATTTAGTTGACTATTATTTCATTAATGAGGATTTGAATAATTGTGTGTTAATTGATCGTTGTACAATATCGCGTTATTCGAATTCACCAAATTTTGCTTTACGAACATGGAGCAAGTATCATCTAAAGGGATTGGATTACGCTTGATTAGAACCGAAAAAGTTAAATTTTAAAATTGTACGAAAAGCGATAGAGTTCTATTATTTTGACAATAAAACGAGACAATTCGTAAATTCAGTTAGAAAGGGTAGTAGTAGTGTGCGAAAGCATCAAATAACGGTTAATTAAGTGGGTCAATCCCTTTCGGTATTATTTTTTTTCTGAAATGGTCGTAGTTTCTATTTGATATTATAGTTTAAAATCTGCTTTCTAGTAGTTTTCGAGATTTCGCGTTTAATTTAAACATTCTACACAATTGTTTATCGTCTAGGAATTCAAATACCTCCGAAATACACCAAGATTCGACTATATTATACATATATTGTTTCATATCATTTTGTTTAATATATACGTTAACTCCCGTCTTTGAATAAAAAACATAACTTATATTAATAGGACATATACATCGGTACATGTAAAACAAAGTGTAATATATATCATTAGACCCGGAATTCACTATTGATAGTTAATGCTCAGACTTTGTAAGCTGGTTTATATCTGAGTACTCTTCCATGCGCGACTGTAACCGAATCAATTCTAAGCACGAATGTACTAAAGGGTTTGTTAAATATAGAATCTGATTTTTCAAAGGAAATGAATTTATTAAAGGCGAGTACACACTTAGTACTGTATAGACTATTTATATATGTATTTGCTACTTACTACTATTAATGATTGTAATTTTCTTTGATACTAGTGATTTTACAGGGGATTTGAAGCGCGTGTATATGACAAATTAACTCGGATCCCGGACTAAGGATAACACCTCTTGGTAGAGCAAATGTTTCCATCTCGACCTCCAAATAAGATGATATCGCGGGTTTGTTATCAATTCTAGACACTATACTTCCCTAACCAATATCCTTAGCATCAATATTACCGAACTATAGCTAGACCATTTACCCGGGTTACGCAAATTCTATTTATTGTAGGTCCATATCGACTATTTAGATTACTTTCGATTTTAAGTTATTTGGGTATATATAGACAATATCCCCGGCCTAAATATATCCTTATTCTACTTTGGCGATTGACAGTGTATTGGCATCAGGAGAGATATCGTTTATTGTTATTCTTAGAGGTTATTTAGTTAACTCTTATATGTTACTAGAGTCTATATTCATCTACTTGGGATATGGCGATTAAAACGAGTTTAGTGTTTCTAATAAAGATTTCCCTTGATACCAAGAATATAAGTTGTCCTTTCTAGATTGGTTAATTACATTCTCTCCTTAATAACCCGAAATGGGTACAAAATGCAGTATATCGTCTATATTGGTATTCTTGTATATCTTTTAAACAAATGTCTTGATTTAAGCGACTCTTTCCTCGTATATAGATTAACTCCATTGAACGGTTTCCACATCCATTTTATTAATAGCAACAATGATTTTCCGGCAGTTTGATGCTCTTAGTATCTTTAAATGTTGTCTAGTTGACCCCTCACTGCCCTATTCAATATTCATTGAGATTCCCGACATGAACTCGTTCTTTTGTGCAGACACAATGACGATTGCGAAATTAGATGTTAAAACGTGATTTATCATAAGAGAGGCGTATCTTTAGTGACCCTAACAGTCGCTTATATTGTATTTATGATTATTGTAATTAAACGATGTAGTACACACGTCAATAGTAGTTCCCTTTTATCGTTCAGTAGAGTCTTAGTCCATTAAATAAGCTAACCACCAGCTTTCCATACCGTTCTTAATGGCTTCTTGTTTAAATTTATCAACATCTCTATTAGAAACTAATCCCAGGTCTAAGAATAAACGACCACATAGTGTAGATTTGCCTACATTTACGTTTCCAAGCACTACCAAGTTACATTCCGATCCCTACGATTACTCTACCATAAGTTAAATGTTATTTGTATAGATTCTCTTTAATATGATTATACCGACTCAGGGCAACTAACATCAGACTCGATATAAATAATTAAGACCACGAGCCTTTCATTTATTTAACCGTTATTAGTCCATTTATTTATGAGGATATGTCCAATATTGCCGGGTATGACCACTACAATAAATCTATAAATCTATACAGAACGTCAAAGGGCATCCACTTACCGTAACAATAACTACTGTATTGCAAGGTTTCAACTTGATTCGGATACTAGTTATTACTCTCTATATACTATGATTATAACGGACTTACTTTCTACTTAGTATTGTCTTATTAGTGTTAAGGAAAGTGTTAGTATACTTTGTTCGTTTAGCGGTACTTATCGACCCGCGGTCCCTTATAACGGTCAACTAGAGAACATGAAATCGTAATTATATTTGGACTCTATAAATATGTATTAGAAATAAGGAATATCTAAATCAGTAAGCGATAAGCAAGACTATAAATGGAAAATAGCCGAATAGTAATACAGACAACAGTATAATAACCCCAAAATAATAGTATCCCCGGGAATATAGTATTTTGATGATGAAATTGACACTAATCAGAGTTTAATCGGGCTAATAGGTCGCGGTGGATAGTCTAATGATGCGAGGTAAAAGGACCCATCAAAAAGGGATAACGTACAAATATAACATAAAAAGGACGTACCCAGTAGAAATATATATCAGATAAGAGAACCAACTATATAAGAAAAATAATTTGACCGGTAATTCATGTAATTCGTACTTAGCAATCAATTCACTAAACTGGTTAATACCTTCCATTTAACGAGTATATCAACTTAACAATGGGATGAAACGGCTATTCTATATTATGACCTAATTCTCGATTATTTTTTAAACAAATGCGACTAGAAGCCGAGATATGATAGGGTTATCGGTACCGCACTTATTAACACCAGTAATAGACTTTAAACACTGATACCGATATAAGACGATTAATTCAGAATGGAAGTTAAGCAGTACTTCTTTTAATTGCCACTTGAACTCAAACTCATCGAACTTCAAAACGAAACGGTCCTAAATAGCACTTTAAAGCATTATTACAACAGATCTGTTAATTTATACGGGTTTATTGTTAGGAACTCCCAAGGCTTCGTAAAAGATAACACTCCTATCAAAAGCTAAAACATGTAATTATCCCTATATAGTAAATAAGAAAACCACTTAGGATCATATACTGACAAACGACTCGTAACCATTAAGATGCTGAAATCGTTAAAGGAACATCAGTACTTAGAACAATATATATCTAGAGGGAATAAAGACTTCGCCGATATTAAAGTAATTCAAAAGACGCTATTTACGGAAACCCTCCAAGATATCGATAAAGATCTATATGACTATATATAAATACTTAAACGAGTCTTATCCTCCTTCCGGCATGTACTTGATTCCAGTAATACGATATTAAAGGGGCACTTATACCCAATTATATATAGTCTACAGACGTCAAGCACATTCATAAATTTCATTAAATACTTGGGTAAAGTTCACAACAAGGAGATAGTTGAATTAAGCGATTTCGATTTTAAAATGATAAACAATACCCAGTTAGATCGTAATATTTCGCAGATGTAGAATTATAATTAAAACTTCGATTTGAGGATTCTCTAGTAGTTATATAAGTAGAGTTTCGGACTAAACGTCATAATACAAAAGGCGAAAACGGTTTCGGACTTCTATTAACTCATTCCCGTAAATACAGTACCTATTATGCAAGAACGCCTTAGACTGTATAAAATCGAGTAACCAATTAATTGTACCCATATATAAGTTTTAAACGATTTACGTAGATATATCAAGGAAGACGACTAATTGATGTAAATACAAATACTTGAAGAATTGTTGCTCAACTACAGTGATTAAATATAAAAGGAAAGTGAGTTCGATGTTGTTTTTAATGGTCAAGTGTTTAAGTTCGCTAAAGACTAGTTTAACTGTCGCGAGTGTTAATTCCCTATTATATGTCACCACGAACTACTTCAAATTATGCGCAATACAGATGGAATCTAAGAAGAGTAATTTAACCTATATATAGAATAATTTCAGACCAAAGACCTCAATATATTTGCATTTAGTTCATTTTGTCTAATCTGCGGATAATCGTTCCCTATTAAGGTAGAATTACAGTAGATATATGAAAACATCGATCCGTTGAAGTCGTATAAGGTGATTAAGAAATCCTTTTAAATACTATTTGGGTCTATAATGTCTTCGTTTCAGTTTAGCCTTAAATCGTTCATAGTCGACTTTATCCAACACTATTATTATATATTGAAAAAAGAACTACAGCTATTTAAACAATAAAGTAATTATTAACAGCGGAAGTAAGAAATTACCTACTAATTCGTGTGTGCGTATATATAGTCGTTGACCGGCGACAATGTCGTAATAGACAAGAAACTGTAGTTTAAATATAGCAAACTTAGAGATATTTCTTTTGAATAGTTTAACGACAAAATCCAGCAAATATAGGATCAATTCTCGATAAAAACATCTATTATTATTCCTTCTATGACGACGGTTAAACACCTATATAACAGTTAACTTCACAAGCCCATTATTGGAGAGTATATTAGGTAGAATCCCGGAAAGCTTACACAACTCCTTCAATAATAAATCCCAATGTACCCGACCCTATATGATATAGATAAATACGTAGAACACTTCAATGATGATATAAGGACACTAATGCCTTAGTCCATCGAAGCTATTGTGAATGCATCGGCCGTTGACATTTAAAACCGCAAATCAACAGTAGTTTAGTAGTATTCCGATGTAAAGAGTAATTATGGCCGACATATGGAACGTAATACCCATTATTTCAGTACTAGACCATCTGCTTACGGTTCCTTCCTATATTAACACCTACCCGCCGAATTTACTATAGACAGACATAAATCGTTGTTTTATCAAAAGTATTGCCCTAAAACGCTCAAAGAGCATGATATCAATACCAAATGCAAACGCTGTACTAATGTGATTGTGCAGTAAATAACGGGGAAACAGTACCACGACCAATTCTATTAAACAAATCAATATATACAGTAATAGTAGCAGTCATTTCCGGTAATACGTGTTTAATATTAAAGCGGTAAGTAATCGATCGTCTAAGGTTATTCCCATAAGACACTGTCTAATATTAGTAAGGAGTTCGAAGTATCAGATCTGTAGATATTAAATTTCGGGGGGTTTAATTACTTGGACATCAGACAAATTTCAAAGTTTTAGTCGTTTGAGCAACTCGTTATTCACTAAGTTATCCGCTATATGTAAATTGGGCATATACAGGTCCAATCGCCGTAAATCAACAGTTCCTAAATACCCAATGATTTAAAGTTCATATTATAGATTAAAGGCGCCAATTTTAATGTATATAGAACTAGATTGAACGTAATAACGAATAGATTTTACGCCTTAATGTAATCATTACCGAATACCCGAGAAATACTTGAAATACTCAATACTTACAACCTACTTGTATACCAAATAAAGAGAAAGGGCACTAGCAACTATTTCGTAGACTGTTAGCTCTTAATTTTCTATTTCTTTCAATATATAATACCAGCTCTGCGGCAACACGTAAATCCCTAAATATTAAAGGGGTAGGTAAAACAGATGTTTAAAGACGATATCTAATTCATTGACTAGTATAGTAAAAACGGGGCATTCAGACATAAAACACATAAAGAGGTAAATGCAGAAGAGAATCTAAGAATGCTTCAAAACGAGTAAAGTCTAAGTGACGATGAAGAGGCTGTAATCGAATAAAACTCAGATGATGATAATGACTATATCGACGATATGTACAAAAACACAGGAGCGGACGATGAATGATAATAATTTGACCCGAACGCTACTGGGTAATATAAGCTTTAATTTGCGTCTATTATGTTGTTTACAGAACGCATTAACCAAATATGAAGAGGTTAGTTGAAATACGGCTAAATAGCCCCTATATATATTGTAACAAGTCTAAAGGGTTTGAGATTGTTAGTAAATTTAATTTGATATATCTTGCAACTTGGTTATGGTAATTCATAAACATCATTTAATGATAAACTCGGTATAACCGAACATACATTGACGTATAATGGGGTAACTCTTAATAACAACACTATATCTAATAAACCGCGCTTGGTCCTTTTATTCGTATTAGGGTATATTTGCAATTGCTTAATTATCTGTAGGAATGTTACAAGCTTTAATTTAATTTCTCTATAGTAGTTAGACCTATACTCCGATGATAAACCGGAGATCCTTAACCGGCTCCAATGATACTATCAATTGTACAGGCGCATTATATTTGACTAGTACTTGTGAGGATTTTGATGTATCGGGGGTTTATCGAGTATAAAGACTATATTAAAAACGAATACAAAAACATAATGAACTAAAATTCGAAAAAGGACGAAATTGTGCGTATATGTAACAATCTATAATCACCACATACTAATCTGATAATGTAGAAATTACAACAATTAAACGGAATTTGCATGCTTGAAGACAATAAGATACATATTTAGTATAACGATGGAGTTAGTATTGACCTAGATTAACCTTAATTCACTGATGAGAAAATAGACGCGTTATACGTATTTGTCAAGAATATCATTAAGACCCCAGTAATACAATGAGCATATTAACTACAGCCGGGTAATTACTCACTTATTTAATGTAGTATACCGCTAAAGCGTCTTATTGGCTTGGTCGGGACTGTCTCTATATACATCAAATAACATATCTTACCAATAGTTAATCCAATGTTATATCCATTTTTTATGATACCGGTAAACAAGGTTGATAAGAGTAAATACAATGACGCATTGAAAGCGACGATTTATACATATATTGTCCTTATTCTCGATCACGGGTTAAATATTACTATTCTGTTATTAGATTAGAGTGTATTCTCCTTATAGGAAGGCAAATTCCGTATCTGGTATTATAATAATTCGTTTATATGATAAATGGATGCAGTGAAAATGGACTATAATATCATTGAGTGTAATTTGAACACATTAACCCATAATCCGATCCTTGAAACCACGAAATAACACCTTATCATGAATATTGATGTTTAGATTGACAATAATTCGCTACATACTAAATTGACCAAAATCAATAAAGCCGTAAATCAAGTTGTTCAAACATCCACTAGATAGTCTAAGTTGATAGTTACTAAAGGGTAAATGGATACCTATAAAATTATAATAGAGAGTTTAATTGAGAAAGCGCGGAAGACCGGTTAATTGCTCTATATAGTTGGATTCAAATAAAACACATCGGGTCTCTTGAATCTACTAGAAGAATATAATCGAAAACAACAAATACACCTATAGATATTGAATATACACCAATAAACTGCGGTTAAACGTATTATTGACGGGTGTATCAATAGTGTTAAGACGGACTAAGTTAAATTGATATGTTTCCCTATGATAGATTAGATATTCGGCACTCTGTTATTAGACTAGAGTTTATTTTCTTTATAGAAAGACAAGTATTTGCATTGGTATTTAGATTGTATTGGTGGGTTTCCTTACTTATAGCGGTTAGTGGCGGACATTAAGGTAAAACATAAAAAGGAGTTCAATTTTGACTTCTGGTCGATCAATTCCAACTAAATAAACGGGACCCATAATTCAAGCTTATTGATGTTTAATACATCTGTTATCTCGAATTTAAGAACCCAAACTATAGTATAACCAGACTAAGACGACCTAACAATTTAACTTTATAATAGCGAAATATTCGGCGTTCAGAATTCACTAAACACCTTCTTATGTAATAGGGATCTTAAGTCGAGAAGGTTACTTAGTCTAAATTAATCTTTAATACAGGGGTTAAAAGAAACCCAAATATTGTGTCAATTGCCTACAATCCCTTATACTAAGAAATCGATATCCTTATAGTAATTACTACTAGACACTTTAAAAAAAGAAAACAATAAGACCCCGTCTAAATAATTAATAGTATTCACCGATTAATAAAATTGCATCCCGTCTATTAGTATTTTTGGTCTATTGTTCAAGAACGGGTCCAAATTACTACCAATAAAGAGAGAAGTATTAAATCATTGCCTCGATAAATACTAAATCACTGTAAATCAAATAGACCCGCGATACATCCCATTTATAGACATAGTGGCGGACCAAAACATGTTAGACTCCTTTATACAGATATCTACTAGTGATTTAACTTTTAATTACATAATCAAGTAGTTTGTAAAGGCACTTACCACTCTAAATAAAATACTACTCAAATCATGATACCATATACTCAATAAAGAGAATTCTGTAAACTAAATATATTTTACGACTTAAGCGACCGGTTCAAGTCAAATGTTTTCAGATAAAGACCAAGTTTCTGCAGTTCATTGTCCTTTCCTTTAATATTGTTAAATTTAAGTATTTATATACCTTATTGGGGCTATCCTTCGAAGTTTGAAATTAAGTCGTCAACAAGTAAAATATCATCAATATCGACACCGGATTGCTATGAAATCAAATTCAAGTCTTTATAGTCGGCATTTAGGTCTTCTCTATATAATCTTATTTTGAATAACTAGTCTACTTACTCTTGGGTACATCCATATTCTGTTTGTAGTTTTCTTATCATATCATCTATAATAGGTTTCGCGTAATCTCTCGTCCCTTTCGTAAATATTGCGAGTTCCATCTTTATGTCCCCGTTCACAAACATCATCAAGAATTCAAATAAATACGGCCTGTAATAAACCGCCATACTGTCTGATTTAAAATTTAAGTTTGCCTTCATTTAAGTCTATTAATTGTCTGAAATCACTGTTCTAATAACCGTTTCATCGGCATCGAGACAAATTAGTTTCCTATTTGTATTTGATTTCATATTTAGTGTTATAAAAAAAGATTCTCTATATTAATAGTAATTATATCATTTAGTTTAATATTTTTACCACGATTCTATTAATTACGGTATTTTTTACTTTCTATATTCATTTATATATCCAATACCTTCTATAGCCTTATTTTATACAGATATCCATTTCTTTTATTAATTATTTAATGGTTAGTTGTTTTACATCAATTATATACATTCATTATACTACTCTTCCCACTTTTATTGAAGAGTTTTTAATTATATTGAATTAAGTAATATATTAAGTTTGATCTTTCGTTCATCTGTTAATCGGGCATCATTATTCTTCAAGAAGTTTTTTTAATCACATAACCATTAATATAGTTTTTTTTCACTTACATTCGGAAATCTATTATATTATTACAATATATGCATACATTAATTGTATTATGTTTCCCATTTGATTGCTTTGGTTTAATATCCTTCAAGTAGTATGTTCATTTTATTAGTTCGTTCTTCATTATATTTACCTAACAAGAGAAATCGTTTACAATCTAGTAACCAAACTGCTAGAATCTATTCATCTTTGTTATGAGCACCCTTTTTAGGATAAACGTTATTCTTCTGTTTAAACTCTAAACATCTATTGTAGTTGAAATTCCATTAGTCATCAAGACTAAGTTGATCTTATATTAATTATTCTATTTTAACCCTTCTCTTATCGGTTAATTTATAACTATTCTTATTTTTTAATGCTTATTTCATACATATTATCCATCTTGATATTTTTCCAATCTCTTCTGTTTATCCATACTCAACGGGTAGTTTTCCATATTGTTATTTGTAATTTACACATTTTTAATATTTCTCTTCCCATCTTATATCATTAAGTTCGTGATATGTTAATTAGTCAATGTTTTCACCAATAGTTGTTAAGTCATTATCAATATATTATTAAATAGGCATTATCACTTTAGGTATTCTAATATTCATTCGTTCATTTTAAGGAATCCCCAAAATAGAATCTCTTTCAATCTATTTACATTCATTTCTAGATAATGACCGGAATCTTTTGATAATTGTAGTTTCTATTTATTTACCTTCTTTGAATGCTTATCTAAGATGTGGATTACATGAGTTTCTTCTATGAGAATTATTTCTAACAGTTATTGAATTTGTAATTCCTCTATATCTACGATTTTCACCAACAACTGAGTGTTCGTATATTACATGTTCTTGTTTATTTTCTTCTATATAGGATTTAAGTTATTTATTCTCTTATTCTTTTTATTATATCGTTTGATTAAACTCTTCTTCTTTCTTGTCAATATAGTTAAACATTAATTCTTCAAGTTCTATATAATATTCTCTAGCATTCTCATCGGATTTCATCATTATGTGTTTAATACCCTTTTGAGTTATTTCGTATACTTGTTTATTATGACCTCCATGTTAAATCTTGCTGCTCACAACTTGAGCAACGATTATCTTGAAATCCGTTGGTTTTAATTTCAGTATATACCTAGTGCAAAAGTCGCTATATTTAGTTGTTTTGCCACTCATAGAGAACCATTCATAAATCCACTCACTTGATACCCATTAACCGCGATTAGCATAATTGTAAGCGAATCGGTCTATGAATTCTTCCTTGATATCCATATCCTTAGACATCTCTATTAGATAGTTTTTGATTCTTTAGTATTTATCGTTACTAGTTGATTCCATGATATATTATGATTGTTTATAATAGTCCTTCCAATATACTCGTGATTTGGAATAATCACCTATATCAATCGGGTATTGGAAATGGTATATAAAAAAGAAGATTGTTAATCATATATATAATAAGTTTTAGTCTATATTGACAATAATGGGTTGTTTTTTGATACTATAGTTTATTTTGGAGAATAGCTGGTGCGTCTTATTGATTTTGAGTACGAGATCATTGATATATTGATCTACTTGTTCGGGTTGTCTTGATTCGATATTTACATCATCAATAGTAAAGCTATTAGCGTTTAATATATATACAAAGTTTAGTTTCTAGAGTTATTTCTATTATATATTAACTAATTTACCGCCGAATCTACTCATACACTTAAATAGCTTTGGCGAAATGGTCATTTGCGTTTTATCATCCTAATACTGTTCCTTGAATTGCGAAATAATAAACTCTAGGTCAAACCACTTGCGTTCGGACATCTCATATAGGTTGAATCTACCAAATTTCTGATCAGGGATATCACAGCAATTTACCTCAATAAAGTAAGATCTTATACGCCGCGTTACTTATACTTCATGTTAATACGAATTGTCCGATTTATGTTCATTTATACTGCATTAAGTATCTATTTAGCGTTGGTCTTAAATTATTGAACCACCCATACCAGATAACGTGAATATATCCTTAATAGGGTTTATATCCATAGTTAGCGATAAATCGTCTATTTTGATTAGTTCTGTTTCTTTTTATACACCTATTTCATGTTAAACATTTTGATTTGATTAGTCATTGTTATAGGACTTTGGAACTTATTCCTTAACGGACAAAAGTGATATATCAGAGGGGGATATCGGTTAACAATTATCTGTCTAATTTAGTTTGTTTATCTCTTTAGTGTTTATTTCGTTTCTGTTATCAATCTTTAGGGTTTCGTAATTCTATATATATTTACATTTGTTTATATTGATGATATCCTTCAGTTTTTGGTCGGTTACCATAGACACATTTAAGTTGACTTGGAATGTTTCCTCGAAAAACTTACATTTCTTCCTGCAAAATAGGTTTAAATTGTCACCAGCCTCTTCTTAAAACTCACGGACGACCGCTTCCCAGCAAGGTTCTGTCTATCTAAATTCTTTGAAGTCTCGTTTTCCACCTGGCAATACGTACATCGGCTCCTTACAAAGAGGAGATTGTTTGTCTCTGGGCTTAACTAGCAATATAGCGACACTTTCATGAAGCGCACACTAACAAAAACATATAACATTGCAAACCCCTATTTTATCCCTATAATACATCAACTAATTTGCGTTTTCCTACAACCACGCTTGCTACATTTAAGTATATATATTTATTAACGTCTTTCTAATACATATAAATCATTTACTAATAAGACCATATACCACGCTAATGATATTCGGAAGTATAAATTAAAAAATAACGCCTATAATACTGAATGGCGAAGACAGATAACCGATATCATATTTAATACTATAGTATACGGGTTTTCGTTTAATCGAGCTAACTATATACTTAAATGTAGCTTGTCTGTGTAATGTACGAAACTAATCACAAAACCATCTCTACTTATAGCCTATGGGTGGTCATTTTTAATTTGCTATATAAAACGATATACAGACTCTTTTGGCATATTCGTTATCTATCGTATAAGTATTGGTTTACTTGTTTTCTTATATAAGTCGATATTCAATTTTAAATATTTTAGAATCCGGGTTAGCAATATCTGTATAATGTACATTTGAACTGATAACTCCCACTAAGAGGTCGCTTTTATCTATTGGATACTTATTTGGTTATATGGGATTTTCGGCAACTGACGCGGGTTTCAATTAATACGAATACTTTAGAAATTTACTTACTTCGGTTGTTTACTTGGTATCGAACATTTTACCAAATACCCAGTCAATTATATACTGAAATCGCGATTTACCCTCTTAAATAATAGTTTGCCACTTCAACGCATCTATTTCGTGTTAACTGGTTTAGTTCCAAAAATCCATGTCTATTAACTCGTCTTTTTTCTTATCTTAGTCCGTATGTAATAAGCGGTCTAGGTATTCAATGAATGAATTATTAATTGATAGAGTCGTTTTATTGATCTTGATGACATCGTTACTTGTTAGTTATTTATATGATTTAGATATATTAGTGTGTTATTGTACTATATATTTCATACACTTCAGTATACCAATGATTGGTTGCATTTATAGTGGCAGTTCCTCGTAAAGATAAGTTCTTTTGGGTATTAATGGCTTATCGTTTATCTTTAAATTTATTTAAGGAAATACTGGAATGGTCAACATTGGCGACATTTGTTTAATATGGTGTTTGAGGAGTTTAGTGTCATAAATACGATCGTTGTATTACTTTTCAATTTTCCATTTGTACCGGCTATATCTAGTGTCAACATATTAATTGTCTTATAGTTTAAACTCGCGGTCGAAATGGTCTAAAACCAGTATTTCATTCAGTTTATCCCTGTAATGACCCGGGGACTCGAACATTTTATCCTTAAACGATATATTTATTTTAACCTACATTCCCTACTTGTTTTTAACATTTATCGGGTAGGTGCCCTCTTTTAAGAATGAATTGAGTTGTAATTAATACTCTTTCAAATTCTTATCTAGGTATATAACCGGGTTTGGTTCGGGATTGTTAAATGGTATCTTAGTTTGTCGTAAATCCGGGACTACTACTGTATTTATCCTATAGATATCAAATAACCGTTCTTTAAATTAATCTTGATATATGTAGTAATATGTATCATTAGGTGTTATGCGTATCGCCATAATTGAATTCCCACTTTAATTAAGATTGAAAAACTGATTACCGTACCAGTATTATATGTAAAGAGCATCTTACTTGTCACATATCTATGCGATTACTTTCTTGAGATCTATTTAAGGCGAATCGTAGTTAGGAATAATTAAACTTAGATCAATATGGTTTTTGAAGTGATAGTAACAGTCTTTACTCATTTATGTATTGAAAAGTATATTATAAATATGATTGTATTACGCAAACGATTTGAATCATTGTTAATATCGAATAACGCTATAATTTAGCTTTAGGCCTAAGAAGACGACCGGCTAGTAAATTAGGATATTTTGTTATAAAATAAACTGATCCACGCATAAGAGTAGAAAAAAAGGGGAAAAACACCGAACAAGAGGTAGTTGAAAGGAGACTTGAAAGATTAGGAGAGCATGTTGAACTTTCTCCCTTAGTTAATGGACTAGATCTAACAATAAAAGGAGTAGTATAATTAAGGAGCTTCGACCGAAATCAACATGCTTATGGTTGAATAGTCGCATATATCCATTTTAATTAATATTTTTGCGGGAGTCGAGGACAATCAAGACCATACTATGAGTGATTTATTTATACTGCTCCAGGATACATTTTAATATGAATTTCAGAACTTTAAAGAATTGGTTTAAGCCAATGTTAAAACCCTAATAAAACCCGCTAAAACGCAGAAGAAATAGGATTAATTTTACGTATAGAGACTTAAGTAGTACTATGATACCATATAAAACACGATTCAGTACGTAGGGTCCTTATTAGAGTCGATTTAAACCAAACATAGAGAAATATAATAAAGAAACCGCTTAATGTATATTTGATGATAAGTCGGACTTAAACGCCAAATACAGGTAAATTGATCAAGAACAGTATATATATTATAGTTAGAAAAAAGGGGTCAATCTGAAATTAACTTTAATCCTTTAATCTATCCTACAGTTTAGGATTCATTGTCATAAAGGGGAAAAATCTTCACTTTTTTTTATGGGCCGAAAAGTCGCTAAATAACGCGTAAAACAGCTATTCTGGCAGTATCAACAATATACCGGATACTATACATAAATAACACGAGAAGGGCCTAATTACCGATAAAAATAATCACTTACGAGGATTTTGAAATATTAATGTATAGATAGATGTCGGGTGCGGGTTTCGTGTCACAAATAGACCATTAGAGCGTATCTGGTCGGCCTTATTGCGGTAAATGGTTATTTAGTATACTTATTAATATTTAAGGATTCGCTTTACCTATATAAATGGAATATTTATAGTTCGCATAACAAAACGGAAATCCATCAGTTTACTCGAATAAGTACACAATGTAGAATACCCCTGTTTTAACCAAATTTAACGCTTGCGATAGAACTTTAAGTCCCTAGGCGGAATTGGCATTTTTACAAGATAAATAGGGGTAAAATCTACTAATCAATAACAACGCTTAGAAAAACTAGTTATTGGGCGTTTCTGATGAGTTTGTCGGTTCGATGTAGAGATATTAGCCAATTTATCAAGTACCCATTCAACAAATATAAATACCATTCGAAGTACAATAATTATAAGCTAAATTTGAGATATAGTCGTTCTTCTTGGTATTACTTATAGTTTTTATCGTGATTAATGGGATTATATACTTGAAACTAACAAAAATGCAACAAGGTATTAAATACCAACAATAGATACAACTACTTGAGAAATTCCCATAACCCCTTTAATCTTAATAGGTATGAAGTATGCTTATTCACTTATCACCTGGGCATAAAACCCCTAAAGCGGCCGTTATTATCTTTATTTAGAATGTCGGTATCGGAAGTTTCTTACTTAATTGGTTAAGACCCGTCTTTATACTAACACAGTTATTTTTTACGAATATAATTACTCCTATAATTACTGCAATTATGATCAAAACAAATATTATTGCGCCGTACATCAAAGTATTAGCAAATGTAGTTAAAACCGACCCAACCGTCTTTATTGCAGTCGTCGCTATAGAAGTTACATCAATACCGGTTACAACTGTTTTTTAAGCTACGTCCATTTCTTGCGATTAACTAGCCTAACTCAAAGCCTCGCTTACAACGTCACCTACTTATTTCGTTATCTATTCCGATACTTATGATTAAGTTACATTCCCATATGATACGTCTCCTTATGTTTTTGTTATCAAAGTTTAACTCTAAGCCAAATTGTCGATTACGTTCTACATGCTTTTTATTTAGTTAGTCGTATATAAGTTATTTGCAATATCACTATATACCTTGTTAGACGTCACCGCGAATGATCCTACTTATGATACCGAATTCTCCAGATTTTGCTTTAGAGTATTCTTGAAATCGTTGTTAAATTATTATGTTAATCTGTTATTAGTTAAACAAGATAAGTTTTTATTACTAATCTAACTCTAGTCGATATCATCAAATTTGACATCTCCGGTTGTAACTGTTATTATAGATTAGTTTTAATTTGTTTTAGATACGCATTGACTCGATAACTCGTATAAATTTTCCATAAGTACATTTGCAACCGCTCTTTACTCTTATGATGTATCCGAAATTGAAGCTCCCATTTATAGTTTTTATTATAGTCTCTAATTAATTATCAACACGCAGATATCACCTCAATATAGTATATTAATGATTTCTAAATATATGAACTATGTAATAAAATTGCGTATATAATTCGATATATCGTTACTTTACCAGTAATTACAATAAATTTAATTTAAATATATTGGAAATAAATGACCAACGTAATTTAAGACATCTTACATCTTTCCTATAGTATTTAACGCAGACACAAAAGGGCTCCAAACGATATAGGTGTTGTCAATCAACAATTAAGAGGTCTTTAATAGGAAATATATGATTTTGGTATATATGGCGTATTATAATTACCTGTCCCGGACCATATTTTGAATGGTAATAATAACGATTAAGGTTAAAATTAACTTCTACAATTAACCCAGGAAATTATAAATTTTGCAGTATAGAGATATCAAGGTAAAAAGGGAAATGAATAATAAAAAACACCCGATAATATGACAGAGTTAGTGGAATACCTGAAAAAAATTAGGAATGAAATTCAAACCTATGATTTGAATAAATTAGAACAATGTGTGGATAGGCTTGCTTAGGATATATGTAACTCTAATTACACAATAGAACAACTTGATATATACGTATCTAATAATAAGCCTTCAGCGTAATAATTAGTGGATCTTCAATCGCGTAAGTAATGGATGAATAACATGATTTCCGAGATTGAATAAACTCTATACGTGGTATTAGATAGGATAGGTAGTATGAAAAAGGAAGATTTACATTAATCAAATGTTGATATCATAAATTAGTCAAAGTCTTAAATCCGGAGTGAAAGTATGAAATCTATTGTTGATAAAACTGACTAAAGTCACTAAGTTATCGATGAAAGCTAATTAAACATGACATAAGATGCCGTACAGCGTTCATTACATATTAATGATGATAAAGAATAAAACATTAACGAGACTTATATCTCAACACGGGATCATGAACTAGACGAGGGAAACCTCCATAATCGGAACGTTCATAAAACGAATGAAATACAGGGAATCGTCTATATTCAGAATGGTAATAAAAAGAAGGAATTAGACGGAAGTTATGAATTAATACGATGAATACAAAGAATACACTAGAGACTTTATTGAAGCTTTTATCAAAAACTCGAAAAATATTAGATGAATAAACCCAGATAAATGATGGTTATATGAAGAACATTACGCTTCCAGAAATACACGAGCAATATGCTTAAACTTAATTAGAGATTGTATCGAAAATAACAAGAATGTATCAAACCAGCATCCAGACAAAATAATGGAATATCGATGATGACGTTTAATGTAATTTACATCGCATTTCAATATTTTTTATGTGGGGACTAGATTTATTTCGGTAAAAATTACGACAGATTAGTAATATAGATAAAGACATTGAGGCATCAAGTATATTCTCAAGTAGTTAGATACCAATATCCGAAATACGAGCGCAATTTACATTGTTGTTATTCATCATTTAATCCTATGTATTTGTTTTGAATTGTAACAATATAATACTTCCTATTAAATGACTGATGTATTTTAAGTAATACTATACTATTGCGGGTGTATCCAAAAAAGACATTAGAAGACACCAAAGAGTATGCCTGGTGATAATCAACAATTAAGAGACCTTTAATAAGAAATATATGATTTTGGTATATATGGCGTATTATAATTACCTGTCCCGGATCACATAAATAAACATCGAAATTAAATCGATGATACTAAGGCTAATGATAGTCTCTTGTAACTGACTCAATAAATAATAGACTTCGCAAGATAAAGATCATTAATCCAACACGAAAGCCCGGACTATATATAATTTGTCGCCGAATTCAAGGAATATTTTGAAAAAAATGGTGGCAATAAAGAAAAAATAAGATAAGATTTCACTGAATATATAGAGCAATTAGAAGAACGTTTGGAAGATAAGGTATATGACGAAAAAATAGCATAATAAATGTTGGATTTAGCGAATAACTACGAAAAGCTATATGAAAATTTTGATTATTATATGAAGGATAGCCGGCTTTCAAAAGAGCATTTCACTTATGCTAAAGAGTTAATTGACGAACATGTCGAAGATATCATGAAAATATTACACTGGTATTTAGACGTAATACATAAAGATCAGTGATTAGTTAAATGTGATTTATATCATATTGAAAGAATATATCCAAATAATGCAATAGAAAAACTACCTTATCTGTAAGGAAATAGATTCATTTCTATAAAGTTACAATAGATCGGTGATATAGCTAAAGACATTGAGACAAAAATTAGAAGAGAAATTGAACGGGATGTAGAGTATATTCTCAAGTGGTTAGGTGTAAATATCTGAAATGCGAGACGCGATATAGTCGTGTAATATGAAGGAATACTTATAAAAGGATACATTGACAAATTATGCTAAAGATAAAAAGAGCATATAACTAACACAGACTCAATCTGATACGAATTCTATAATCCCGGTTACTAATGAGTCACAAACACAAGGATAATGGTCGAATCCTATGAGTCAAGTAAATATTTAATAAAGAGGTAAGCGATAGACCCCAGTAGGTACATAAATGGATCAAAAACAACAATTATCATCTCGGGCTCAGTTAAAGGGGATTCAAGAAGCTTAGTAGGTAGACTAAACGTAATAATTCAATAAATTTCTAAAGGACTTTTCCAATCATTTAGTGGAGTGTTCGGGGTAATAAGAAATAACTATAATCCAGTAAGACTCAAATGAATATCACTAAATATTCGCCGAATACTGTACAATTTTCAAAGATGACTCTTTTATACTGAAATAGCGAATGTTAAACGACATCGAAAATATTTAACTGTATATACTCAAATGCAAAGATTTAAAGTAGGTAATCAAACAAGTGTTATCGTAATACGACGGATCGCATATGGTATCCGGGTAATATATATATAATAATAGCGTCTTTTAGATTATAAGTTCCGCGATTAAAAAGGTAAAATAAGACAGGGAATTGTACCAAGATAGACCTGAACTTGTCTATTCTATGTTTTCGTAATATATACAAGATGTTCTCGATCTTATAACACAAAGGACTTGTTAAATAAAAGGAGACGATTGGTAGTAATAATTGTTAATAAATATATTAGATATAATAGAATAACCCTTGTAGGATTGACTCAAATATTACTATTAACGAAACAACTTTCTATACTAACACTATCCTATAGGACAATACCTGGTAATTAATAATGTCTAAATATTATAGGTAATTAATCCTTTTATTCGGCTTACTAGTCCTAAATACGGCAAACACTGTGTATCTCGAATGAATATAGTTATTGCTATGGATGTTGTATCATTTCCGCGATTAACGACCATAAATACAGTTTTCAGTATTTTAGATAAATAAAGCATTCGTACGTAAATATGACTATTATATGTAAGTCTAGTATATCAATTGGATAGTTTGGATAGCCGAATTAACAACGACGAGTTATCTTGGTCTTTAATACTTAATATTTTTTTTTCTTAGTCTAACTTGAATACAACCCTTTATGGTAGAATCGGTTCGCTATAGGACTTGATATATAGTTAATTGGATTTCGAATCGCACATGCGTATATCTATAATATCGTCATATATAACAGTTTAGTTATTGGCAGCAATTAAGTATCCTTGGTACGCTATATCCTAACTATATGACCCCTTATCGTCTAATTTGATATATATAACATAATCTTTGAGGCCGAATATAGGTGCATCTTCCCGGGAAAGCGACCATATTCCCGTCAGTGCTTGATTCTCTCTAGTGGTAGTGATAGTATCAGTGTAGTTATAGAGAAATTTGCATATATATATAAAAACAATTAAACATACTACGAAACCGATGATTTAAGATATGTCCTTTCTTTACTTTGCTGGTTATCCGTTAGTTTCTTAAGACCATTGCATTTAATACTCGAAATCATTTCTCTAAATATATGGAACGAAGCGCGAATCTTGCATTTTTTACCGTATATAGTATGAATTAGAACGAGGTTAATTGTGCAAATAGACCCAATCCGATGATCAATGAAAATATCCTTTATTCTTCTATAATTGTTGATTAGTTTATATAGGATCCCTAACTTACAGACATCCCTTAAAGGGGCAAATAAACGTTGAAACTACTTATATTCAGTGTGTTAATTCTGGCACTTATATACGTTTTAACGCTATTAGGCGACTCCTTTCTGGATTCATATATACAGATCGATATATGGCGGCACCCTTCATATATACTAGATAGATTCCTTATATATAGATCAAGCAGTCTTTTGTACATCCGTTTAGACTACTCGCATAACCACTAATAAGACAATATTAATTAAAGAGACAGACCGGTAATCGTGCTTATCGTCTCCCGCAAGAATCGTAATTCCTTATATATATAATAAACCTTTAACCGTGGAATTTGGGATTAGAATCTGACTTGATAACCAATCAAACCATAATGACTTATATAGTAGAGATTAATAACAAATATAGCCTTATAGAGATCTCGATCGATCTAGAATGTTTAATGTACGTTATAATGGTCTTTAAGGCGAAAATAAAGGAGTTTGGTATTCGACATACTAATTGGTGATTGATAGATGATTTCGGGACAATGTTTATAGTATCACTGATTGGCGAATGCTTTGGGTTTCTTTCTAATATATAGTTAATAAGTATGGTTAGTATTGCTTCGCCTGTAGTTAAATACGCGAAATTGTCGACCGTGAACAGAGTAATTTAATCTGGGATTTCTTATAATATGCGTAAATAATAGTCGATATAAATGAAATCAATATAGAAATAAGTACTAAATCAAGTTACACGGGTGTCGGGAGGTTTAAAGCCTCTGTAGCAAGACTCTAAGAGTTAAATAGGGGTAGAAATCGAATTTCGCTTGGGAAGTATTCATTTGTATAATAAATAAGCCGTTAACGACGAGTGGACGATATAGCCTTTATATACATAATTACCAAATAAGAAAGTAGTCAAGCATCACCAATTTCAAGCACATACCGATGAAAAGTATTTTTGGCATATAGTGGAGTAATTAAAGTAAATATACGTAAATTATCAGTAGTTCGAATAAATAGACTATATATACTCAGATGAGACCAAGCTAACGACTTAAGTGGTAAACAATGTAAAGTAAATAACTAGATAAATTAAAAAGTAACCGCTAATACAAGATATAGATATTTATACCGGCAAATAGTACGACATCCGATTCAGTTGTAAAAGCGTAACCCCGACCGAAATAAACACTAATATAATCAGTCCTTAACTATAGAGAAATCGTTAGATATTCATATTCAAAACAACAAAACCTCTAGATATGATAGATAATACCGCCAGTGGGATATTTACAACCGCCAATATCGAAATTCACTGTTCTATGGTCAGTAATAAGAGCAATACTAGGTCCTAAACGAATAAATAAACTATATACGCAAACGAGGTTACCAATACAACTAATCCAGTCTTGATATAAGAAACTTAGAGCGGGTAATAAAGGACAAACGACGATACTATTAGCCAATAACAGTAGTAAAATATATCATATGAAATAGAAATAAAGTCTTAGTATTATAAGTCGAGTGAATCGGAAATCGTCTTTAATGACGGCTTGGCAATTTTAAAGTACTTATTAGAAATCTGATGAAGTATATCGTATATAGATAGGCTAGATGAGTTGCTTACCGACGTATAATTATTGGTATTGGTGATTATTTGACTAAGTGGCGACTAATAAAAGCATATTGAAAGACCCTTTATAAATAACGAACAATCTAATGGAACATTCAGCACAAGTACAAAAGAACATTGACAGATTCCGACAAGTAGCAATTGAAGAGTCTAATATCAAGACAGTGGAAGATCTAAAGGAAACATTATCTGGTCATCTTGGATTCGATTGGGAAGAGTTCAATAAGCCATTTAACTAGGTAGATTTCGTAAAGGTCGCGAAAAGCGTTGATCTCCACTTACTAACTGCTGTTTGGTAGCAAAGGATGGGTAAAAACCAATCTAAGTCGGCTATCTCTACATATGAAATGAAAAAGGGTCATTTATTAACGATTGGCTCTGTATGCAATAAGTAAAACAATTTGTTGTTAATTAGGGATATTTAGTCTTAGTTCTGTTCTCATTCATTTGCATTTGGTGATGATGTTTAGAAAAAGCAATTAACCACGAGTATTGACGAACTTAATGAGTAATCTATCCAATAAAACGATATGCGGAAATTGTCTAAAATGACGGTAAACTTCAACATCTATAAGGAAAGTGAATTACTATAAGGAGAAAATACTTTAGAATAACTTAAATACGTTGCACTGTTAAAAGAGCTAACAACCATTCAAATTGGTAAAGTTCACGACCCCAAGTCCTAGGTTCCTCTACATACCGGAGATGGTATTATTAAGACTAAATACGAAGAGAAACTAGGGGAAGACATGACTAAGTTACAACTCAATTGCTCTGTATTCAGTATTAAAGGAGCCGAATGGGACTTACCGGTCAGTATCGTTAATATTAAAAACCCAGATTAAGTATATGAAGACCAAAGTTCGTTAGACGTAACTCCAGTAGACAACCTGAAGACAATGTAATAAGCGATGAGACTACTTTAAAATAAGAATTTAGATGTTATTATTTAATTCGATAACGCAAATGTAAAGAAAGACGGCAAAAAGCTAATTATTATCCCTAAGATGAAAATCCATAGTATTATCGTTAAAGGCGAAATGAGTGGAAGTAATAAGACATTCGGGTTAAATTTAACCAAATTCAATAAATGATTACTATACACTTAAATAGGAAGCACTGCAAATACTTGATCGCATACATTTACCTTTTTTTTATTATATATATGATTAACGCCGACCAAAACGCGTATATAATCGAAATACCGGGGATAATGCTTGACTTTACTTATTTACTCATTAGTGGTCTATATATATAGTATTAATCGCTTAAGTGCTGGCGAACAAGAAACCAATAATTAAGTAATCTACCTTTAGTTAAGTTCATTCATTCAATCGCTTAAGTGACGATATTTAATAGTGCTAGAGGGTTATTGTGTTTATTTGTTATATATTGATAGTAGAGACCGGTTGAAGTATATATTATTCTGGTATTAAAGAAGTATCGTGAAATGGTTGAAAATGATATTATAGAGAGATACTAAACAAAGTTGTTACAGGGTAATGACAATAATTCAGCATAGAGAGATCGATCGACCCCTAGTTACGCTCCTTTATAAAGCAGACTCTCCTCGTATAAGACATATTAAGAGAAGACAAAATTGGCGGAAGTAGACTTACCCGCATACGATATAGGGGACTTCCATATGTCCGTTTTAAATGATAGAGGACCGGAACCGCTTACTGTAGACGACATACCAAGAGACTCTAGCTATATAAGAAATACTGTAATGAATATAAGGGAATACGGTTAAAGGTCGAACGTATCGCCGTTCCTAAACGAAGTACAATTATATGAGACTAAACAAGATGCTAGAGGGACTGAAAATATCCCCACGGATAGATTAAGGGCTGAAATGTTTCTAGCAAAGAAAGACTTCTACAAGCGTAATTTGTATGTAGACGATATCGGCAATATGCGGACTGAATAAGTGAGTGACTTCGAAAGAAGAGATCTTATAAATGCGCAAAACCTGTAATCAATGAAGAGGACTATATTGTTTGACGACGAAACTCTTAATTATAATACACTAAAAGGGGCATTTAATCCTCTGACAACTGCAAATATGGTTGAATAATCGGTTAAGCGATATGACGCGATAAATGACCAATAACAATACTAATAGAAGTACCAAATAAAGCAAAAAACGTACTAAGATATACATGATGATAAATTTAACTTTCAAGCGGTCCCTGATCACTAAATCCCGGTTGCAGACTATAGTTAAGTATTCATTAAGAATTCAAGTGCAATGCCCCTCAATTACCTTTACGCGTTTTCCAAGTAAAAATAACTAGATAAGTAGCAATTTGAAGCCCAATAGAAGGAGTATAATTGTATGTAAAAAGAATAAATCATGCAGTATGTCTAGAGGTAATCAAAGCCTTAAAACGGAAGACTATTGGTAGAATAGCAAGAACAAGACTAAACCGCGCCAAAATCGTTAATTACGCAAATACTCAATAAGATAAGAATGAAACCGAAAGCACCAAATCAATAGAATGAACGGGAGACAAAGCCAATTCACCAAAACTTCGAAATCCTTATATAGATAAAAAAATAACATAAAGACATGTGTAACTAATATTACAATAGACTATAATGCGTGGAAGACCAAATGAAGGTCCTTAATTTAGATTCAAACCTAATATACCGGTTACCACACTAGGTCGACTAAAAGGCAGTTGCGGAATTACAGGTTGTTGAAGACTTCCTTGTTATTGTCCGGGAAGCCCCCAGATAAACGAAATAAGCATAATAAAGGAATAATTCCCATATATAGAAAGAGACGTAATTTGACTAACACATTGCTACACTTGCCGAAAAGTACTTGTCAAATATTAAATAAATACCGAGCCACCTCGTTAAATACCTAAATAACCAATAAGAATAATAGTAAGAAATGGGTAAAACCACCTTTTAAGGAAATCGGTAGTAGTTACAAGCCAGTTTGAAACAAGTTCTATCGTTCTTTAAGCCAGAATAGTAGCAGATCATTAAAGAGTAAAAATAACAATTACTACTAAGTCAACCATTTGCTGATATGGACAAAAACCGGAAATAAAGCCAGTAGACCGCATATCAGTTTGAGGCGAATTAAGACCCTAAACATACTAGGAATCTGGTAAATCCATCGCTTACAACACTTAAAAAATAAAGTAACTTAAATCCTCAATCTTTCGCATATAACGACTAAACAAATAAATACGAAGCCGTGTCAAATAACTAAATAAACGTAAAACTGTCAGATGCGCCTTTAAATGCCACTAGAGCACCCTAACATGTGGCCTCGAGTCATAGGTTTAACTAATATAAGGAATCTAACGTTTCGGAACTAATGGAAGGAAACTGATCATTGTTGACTTTTGATTACTTAGTTTTGCTTTTAGCGCTGTGCTATATGGAAGTAAGAGCTAGTTTTCCTTTCGGCCTCTTCTATTTAAGTTCTCTAAAGACTGCGACCGGGTATGAATTACTATTTATCGATAACCTTTGAATTCTGCTATTCACAAACACATGTATATAGATTTTTTTAACTTGTATTAATAATATACTTTAGACTCTTGCATTTGTGACATATTTCGTCCGCTAGTTGGTTTAGGTTTTCATTAAATACTGTTTTCTTCAGTGACTCTTATTTTTACTATTCAGAAGAGTATAATATAGAATTTTCAGGTAATCTAGTTATCTACTCATGGAAACTACAAACATACATGAAGGATTGCTGTGTTACCACCTAAGACATAATCTAGGCACAAATAGAACAAAAGTACGACATTTATTTAAAATTGTTTAATACGCTTAGACAGCACAACATCAAGATTAATGCGTCTCTGATTATGAGCAATTAAGTCCTAGTAGTAGTCATTTGGTATATTAGTTGAACGACATTAACATGTATATAAGATGATGAATCGATTTAGTCTTTAGTGATGGAACCCGTGACTAGTAAAATAACTACATTAATGAATTCACGTAGCTACGCAATCTTAATTGATATATATAACTATTATTATAATGAAACATTACGGTATCACGCACTTCCCTTATTTCGTTCAGTTAATTGCAATATCATATTAGATATGGGTTCTCTTAATTCCTTTAGAGTTTATTGCTTCAAATCATGAACGTCTTAATCTGTATTCTCTTGTCTGTTATTACTCTCTATATAGCAAATTAGCAAATAAACAAATTAACATGAATTATCCTCTATATGGTTACAAATCCTGGACCTATGATAGTATCGATCGAGTTAATAGCATTTAGGTAATTACATAAGGGGTTATGAATAACGGTAATTGAGACGCGGTTAAACTTAATCGAAGTTACATTGCGTTAGTGAACATTAAATAAGTTGCTGTCGTGGAGATCATCAATATAATATATATTGAAAACTACGTAATAAATATAATAAGATCAATGGAGTATTCCTCGGTTTAAAACAACTAGTAAGACATTAAAGAAGACATTTAGATGGAAGACAGTCTAAATACTAACCCGGCTAACGAGTTGATGAATGAGACTTTTCCAGTGTACCAATCGTCCGGGCCATTCGATAAAAATTAAGTGGTAGATATAGGATAATTAAACGGGTTTAATAATGATTAGGCTCATATATAGTAATTAGATAACACTGAAAGTGGGAATGTAAACGATTAGATGAAGGAACTACTTTAGAAATAGTTAAATGAGTTTGTTTGTAGGGAAACGATATAGAATTGTCCTTAAAGATCTGAGTAATGGTATTAAATGCGGTTGAAATCATTTGGCGGGTCTGAAATATCCGATTTAATGGGTACGGGTAAATATAAGACTTAGAAGTAATTTTTCAAAGAGAAAAGAGATAAAATACTGGGACAAGGGAAAATAACGTAGGCATTATAGAGTTAAAACATAATGGACTGGGGAAGTTTCTTTGAGCCGATTCATAGAGATGTATTATAGTTGAAATTTAACACAGAAATACAAGAAACATCATTAGCTCTTGGTAAAAACCTACTTAAGGGGTGTCATTAATCGCCGGACGGTCTCAGTATCGTAAACACTAACTTATTAAGGCAGAACGCGTATTGTGATCTAAATAGCTGGAACAACAAAGAAGTGTTCAACAAACCGTATCTAAAAGTGTTATGGGAGTAGAAATGCCCATCGTTCCGCGAGCCAGTTATCGGACACGTTCCTGAAAACTATATAGGGTAAATCAAATTAGGATTGTCTATTTTCGATTTATGTGATGTTGCCTGCTTTTCCGACTCAGTTATACGAATTTGCTCTAGTAAGTAGTTTAGCACTAAGACATTTAACACCAGTATTATTAAAAAGAGGAAGTCGCTTACTCCAGACCCCCAACCATTATATATTGGGATTATTGATATCACGGCGATTGCATTGAAACTAGGACTTCCTTAGGGGGATGTATCGTCAAAATTAGAAGACAATACATTTAATTAAATATTTGAATTATAGAGACTAGGTATTCCCCTGAAACCGCAATAATTTCCAGGAGAAATATCGACCGAACACTGCTCATATAAGATATATAATTATCATGATATAGAGTAAGCTAAAAACGACATTAAGAAGCAAAAAGGGACATTTATTTGCTGGAAACTCGTTACTTTGACTGCGACGTTGGTTGAGAGATCAGAGTTATTTGCTCGTCTACTCAGTATATTTATAACAATTGGACATCAAGCGCTTGTGACTGAATAAAAGATCAATAATATAACTTCACTGGGTAAATACGTGAAAACGAATTAATTTCCTTTAACGGCCGAAAACAAACAGGATCAATGGTACTTGAAGAACGAGCGCACATTAATAGAAGAGTTGGGTAACCACATTTCAGCCGAAGGAGAATGGCATTCTGTCTTCATTTTACTTACTTTGCTCAAAAACACTTAGGACGATCACTTAAGAGGCAAGGATCTCCTATTCATAAAGGAACTCTATAATACGAATAAAGACGACCCGGATAAGTTGTAAATGTTAAAAAATATACTAGTAGACATCTACGGCGATTAGTAGGTCTTAGATACGATATGTTAATAGTGACATTGATTCATTCACTGGGCGGGTTTCGATATATCATCTAAGAATTCAGTGAGTTTATGTGCAAAAGTCTAGCATTTATCGGAACACTCATTTTTTATATAGAGATTTGGATTGTTGGTATCTAGTTTCAAATAAGCGAGGATTGTATTACTTAAATCTTGTTTTGCTTGCTTGTTTACCATTACCATATCCATGTTACATACGATTTAATAGAGGTCAATAAGCATATTGTGCGTGATTTTGTGTTTTTTATATATATAGCATTAAGATTCAGGAGTTGCCTTCTTTAACTCCGCAACGAGTGATTAAAGATCTGCAAGCGAATTATAACCACTTCCTTGTTAAAAATCGAATGAAGGTGCTAACTTGTTCTATAGGGAATTGATAAGCATTTCCAAGACTTCGGGTTTGTCCTAGAACAGTATAATAGATGCGACTGGTATATCATTTTCCAAGAAAACTAAGGATATTTACGCGGCTTACTTATATTGATCTTGGGTTTGAATGTTTTTCATAATACGTCTAAATTTATCGCCTACTCTATCGGGGTTCTATTGCATTTACATTTAAAGGTCGTCTAATGTGAAAAGTAGATTTCTTTAATCGGGAACTGCACTTCCTCTGTTATGTTCGTCTTCAATTTCCCTAAAAACTATTAGATTTGCATTTCCCAAGTCACCGACCTATTTAAACATTACCTTAGTCTTATTATTAGGAGTAGTCGCAAAGGAAACAAACTGGTCTGACACGGATTTTAAATTATTATTATCCATATACTATTAGATATTATCGCGATCGACGGTGAAGCAGTTGCCTCCATTCATTTCCACGAGAATTGCTTTGTTTTTTAGATTGTTAATAATACCTTTACCGTTTGTTTTTAGGAAGGTCTGAAGTTTTGCTTACCATTAAGTATTTTGTTAACTTGAGTTCATTTATCTAATATAAAAATATTGCAAAACAATGTGTGGTAACTTTTTTTAATATATTATGAATTTTATACTCTTTATTATTGTATATTCTAGTTTATTTATATAGTATAACCCGTTTATGTAGTACAGCCGCAAGTGTCAATATTGTTGATATCTTATCCGAATATTTATATGTTATGTAGTTAATATTAGATACTTCAAATACACCAGACTAGTACGATTATTAGATGGTCCTAGGTCGCGCCAATTAAGTACAATTAAATATTATATCAATGTATACTAGAAATCGGAGTATTGTTGCAATTAGAGAGTTCGCCTCGATATGTGTAATTAATATATATAACAAAAACCCAAATAAATGAGTAAGCATCTAGTGTAAGGTAAATATAACACTTTAACGTCTTAATTGCCCGGTAATACAATGCGGTAAAATAGGAAATTAACGAACACACCGTAAATGTACTTATCCTCTTTAATATTGTTATGAAATCCCATCAAAAGACACTTGTATATGTATAGATTCGGTTCACTCAAGTTGGATTTATCTGTATTTGGATACACGAACTAACTTAATCGATATGATGTGTTTTATATTGAGATCTAACATATTACAACTAACTTCTTCGTAGTCACATATAATTCTGGATGTGGTACCATATGGTCGGTCATTTGTTAAATACATATAGGGTATACAGGGATACATGGAACTAATCATTAGAATTAAGGCCATTAAACTACTATTTGAGAATATCTATATATTCAGGTTAAAATAAAGAACCGTACACGTTATCTAGGCCGAGATTGAGCTTAAATAGAGTTTTAAATCCATTTCTAACCATTAGGTGTTCTAAATAATCGGGGTTAAATATTGGTTCAGGCGTTAATTCTGACTTAAATGGCAATTTGATCATTATATTGAGCCCGACGTCACTGATACTGCTGTTAGTGTATTTTTTCTAATATTGGTACTTCAATACATCTCCTTCAAATAGTTATATATCGGGTTTCTTCGATAAAAGGTTGAATATTCTCTATCCATTAAAGAACAAAAACGAAACGGTTCCTTCTATTTACTTAAATAATACGTCAAAGAGATAAGTATTGGTTATAAAGTAATGGATTGCTAAATTGCAGTTAACGACATTTACCTTCTTCTCTCCTACCAAGCCAATCAAGTAGGATATAGAGTCTTTATTATTAAGCTATAGTTATTTGGTTGTTAAAATGGTTTTAGTGCCGTCCGCCTGCTTAATCGAATTAAATCGAGAGTTTAACTAGAAAAGCGCGTCTTTATTATTATCAATACATATTAAATTCTTAACCCCAGACTTAATGTATTTATTGAGGTCTTACCCTTTACCCGAAGCTAAATCTAAAACATTCTTTTTGTGCTTACATATATTCGATATCGTTATCTACTTAACCAAATTAATATACTTTGTCATATCATTGTAAATTGACGATTTTGTAATTTCGAAGTATTTAGTGCTAGTTTGGTACAACTCTTCGTACTATATGGGTTCTAATATACTTATTAATATCTTTTAAGCGACTGTGAAATAATTCCCAAATTACATCTATACCGGGTCCTTATCAACTCTAATTCGATATAACTACCACTATTTCGTATCTATATCGTATTTAAATTCTGCTACTTTGTTATTAATAGAGTTCTCTGACTCATCCTTAGCTGGTCTTTCGAAAAACGCGGGTTATGAGAGCATTTCGGACTAAAATATCAACAAAACGACATCAAAATCAGTTTACGCGGTTAATGTCTATAAATACGACTTTGACTGGAATTCTTGCTTATTGATTTGCGAAAACAGACCGAAGTACACGGAGTCTTAGTTGATGTGTTCTATGTTTAAAAGCCTTGGGTTTACCTGCTAGACGAAGAAATCAATTGTTAACTTTTCACTCGGTTTCCACTTATATAGTAATTATTCATTATAGGGCGAATTGCTGTTTAGTATAATACCGTCTAAAGGGTATTTCTATTCGAGGATCCTTGTAAATGACGATTTCAGTCTTTCGGGTTATTTGGCGACATCTCTAGTAATATAAATAAACTACTTTACTAACAACTTATACTGAGTATGATCGCTTATTAGCTTTTCAGCGTCGTTGATCGCACTTTATATACACCCCAATCGTTAAATGAATACTAGGTCTATTAAAGACTTATCTTGGTAGTGTATATCATATATATAAATGTTATTTTCGTATACTTCGGCCTCAAACACAAGATATCTAGATTAGATGTTTTCCGCTATTATGTCTAGTTTCTTCTCGTATAACAGATAAATTGCTTTGTTGTAAAATATTAACAATGCTCTGGTTCCGTCTAGCTTAGGGGCAATAATGAAGTTTTCCCATTTGTTTGACTTAAATATAAGTTACCGGTTTATATTTATAGGATTTCTTAACAATAACTTAATATCGGGCTGTACTTTATTTTGATTTATGTACACCTGACTCGAAAGGAAAAACAGTATATCGGAATGAATCTAGGATATTTTTAGTATTTTCGACACAAGGGTATTAATAATCGACTAGTCGTATTAAAGGTTTAAATTCATAGAAGGGATAAACTTGTCAACGCTTGATATCCTGAACTCAACGAAACTGGCTCTTTTAAACAATTAATTCCAGTCACCGGAGTCAAAAAGACCCTATATATCGTCCTTTAAAGTCGCAACCGTTGTTTTGATACTAGAACCCATAGTTTAATTCTGATTAACGTCGTAATACACAAGTAATTAGTATTGGTTATAATCCTACTTATAGTACATTTCTACGACCAAGTACCAATTATCGCTGAGTACTTTACTAATTGCCTATTTATTCTTAATTTCCGGCGTAACATTCTATAGGTATTATATTTGTATTTGGACGTTGCCTATACTTTTGTACTCTATAGATATTCTGTGTTTAATTAGTATTTAGTTGTTCGAGGTGTCTGACAGATTCTTAAACTCAATGATTTCTTCGGGGTGGTATGAGTGTATATAAATCACCTTATGGAGCAAAACTATATTCTAAACAAACTTAAACGAAGTGAGTAGTTATTCAAATTCACCGAAAGAGTAAATAAATTTAGAGGCCATTAAAGACGTTAAAATCAACTATTAATCATTTGTATTCATTTATAATTCCCTATTTAATGTGCACTTATTTAATCGACGCACCAATAGAGTAATATACTTACCCGTGTCAAATCTAATGTAATTATATCACACTATAGTAAATACAATCGGTCAATGTACCAAGACTAATAACTTATTTGATGTTGTCTACTATTCGCCCTTTAGTGTTTATGATATGTCTTTTGTACACAATCCGATACAATGTAGCACAAATTGCTCGGTATTGAATATATATTGAACAAATATCGATTGTTGCTTAATCAAGCGTTGATGATAGCTACTACACGTGGATGGGCAATACAGTAACATACAATTGAGAGTTAATTGGACAAATACATTGATTGTGAGTACATCGATATATAAGTATATAATGCTATGTGTGCGGGTAGATGAGCGTAGGACTAATTAAATATATTGTACTATAAATAAGCATTGTATAAATGATAACGTACAAGATTGACGAATTGGATATCGAACGGGTGTAATCGATGAGATTATTCGGGGTACATTTGAAGCAACCAAAGATAGATAAGTACGACATTCAAATAAATGCCTATTCGAACGATTAACTGCCAACTATTGTGTCAAAAGTATCACTTGCAACGTCAATACCGATGGATATGATTTCTTGTGTATTTGTGTAAAACGACAGATACGTAAATCCCTTTATATATAACCTTAATCGCGTGAAGTTCGTCGACTATTCAATATTAAATATAACAATTAATTACGACAAACAAAAGAATATAAAGGAAATTGGGATAATCCCCTTTTACGCGCAAGAGCTAGAGTTTATAGAAAGGTATAAAGACGATTAAGACGTAATAATGCCCTATGTACAGTTGAGATCCCAAACGATACACGAGCTTTTTGATATCAGTCAGCCCATAAATGTGTATATATTGAATTTACAGGAAATATTAGACGAGATGGAAAAAAGGCATTTTATGTTCAAGTAACCAGAATATCTATTCTATTATAAGTATTTATTTTTGTACAAGTATTTCCCTTATTCCCAAGAAACTTCTCTTATTGTAGATAAGTAGTATTAGTTGAAATTTAACGATATCTAAGAGTAATTAATGAGTAAGGAAGGCCGGTAAATGCTTGACTCAATAGAGTTGAAATAATTGACACAAAACATCTAGATAGAATACCAATTACCCGATATTGAGATCGATTTAATACTGTTGTTCGATCAGATATAAATAAGAAAAAATGACGAAATAGAATACGTGTAGTACTTGTATATATAAGATGAAGAATAATTTTACGTTTAAAAGGGTGTAACCGATAAACTCCAGACATACTACCAATTTAACGAAAACATACTCACCTTTTAGATGAAATCGGGTCTAAAGTGCAAAATAACCGGGTCAGGGGCGATAAAGGCCAATTTGACGATGAAGTAGCAGGATGTTAGTAAAGCCAGTGAAAGTATTTCTGTATATAGATAATAAGCACATAATATATTCAATAATTTCCTAACTATATTGAAAAACTTATTCTAGAACACACAGTAGATATCACTTATGACGGAACTGCAGTCTTAATAAGAAAGTGTATATGTTAATGGTAACGTCGGAAGTAAAAGTAGTACCGAATCCCGGTATATATATAGTTAATTTGACTTTACAATGACGTCTAGAGTTTAGATTGGTAATATTCCGTTAAACGAGAGCGTGATATAGTCGGTGATCAAGGACCATCCCGAAGTCTTTTATGCTAAGTAGGAAGGAGATCGATCTATATATACAAAGCTATTCTTGGACACCGAGTCTACAATAACATGTCTGGACTTTAGCGACGACTCCGCGGTCCTATAAGTATAGTCAAAATGTTCGCCATATATGAAATTACTCGTTCCTTCGATTTTACTTTAGATATTAGCCAAATAAGATAGAATGTAGATTTCAAAGACTTCCGACACTAGTCGCGGATACTAACGCCTATTGAACACAGACTATTACCTATACAGTTAAATCAAATAAGGGGAAAATTACAGCAAGCTTTGTAAAAAACCATAGTAACCGATTCCCGTTAATTCTAAAGACAGCGTAGATTCCCTTTCTCATGATAACATATACAAATTTTACAATTACACACATAAAAACGACTAATATTACAAGTGTCCGAATGAAAACCCTTATCTAGGATTTATCGTGGGGAAACACGTGTAAAACTACTGTCTTCCCTGTTGTTATCCCGTTAAATAAGACAGAACCACTAAAAAAGCAGAAATAACAAAAACATGTAGTATAGACCATAAATTCTCAGACGACTCTTCAAAAGGGAAAAAACTAAATACATATATATTCACGAATCCGCAACGATTACAGGTCGACCGAAGCACAATCCTTAAACCGGAGATACAGTAGTTCCTTTCAAATAAACTAACAGAAAGTTAAGCTTGGTTTGTGTTTACAATGAAGATACCCGAATATACCTTAAGCTAGTCGGAAAGGGTTTAGTCTTTACTTTATTCTTGTTGTTATCTGTTAAGTGTCAATTTAGGGACTCTCATGGAAGTTATATCGTAGTTCGTGAAAACTAGTGAAGGCTCGTAATAGTAATTAGATTACTTGAAAAACAAACAAGACTAACTGATAAGTATGGGCAAATTTGAATTTATTATATACAACGTGGTAAACCTCGAATTTAAGTGCAATTTAATAATAATATAGGAGAATTCTTTCGAAACTGGTATAAGAGACGAATACGGGCAATCCCCTAATTAGTATAGTAATGTTTAGTGTTTCGGTGTTGAGCGTAGTGAGTGTATAATAATTTAAAAGAATAAACACGTCTACAACCCAGTTATATTCGGGTAATGTGAGAAGAATCGTAAAATCAATAATACGGATCATATTGAAAGTAAAAGCTTCAGAATACCAAATGAATTGATCTAATAGCTACTGACGTAAATATAAAACGAACTGAGTAGTAGACCCTTTAGTTTGAAGAGAATATTACAATAACTCAAAAAATCGGACTAATTGAAGGGGTTACGCATACTAAGACAAATAAAAAACCAATAAGGGTTTATTTACTATATAGAGATAGAATGTTCGTATAAGAAGAGCCAGTATAAAAATAAAGGGCTGTACATCCTTCCCGTTTACCCGAGTTTGTAGTCAGTTGACGAATAAATACCCGTAGATATAAGATATAGTAGTTTAGAAGGTGTAAATCCAGATTCTAAGTGTTTGGAGTACATAATAACCGAAATATATAAATGTACCGCGCAATAACGTGTAATAGATAGTAATAACAGGTAAAGAGGTCTTTTAGTTCAAAACTTATTCTTTTATACCGAAGATGCTAAAATGTTCAACTAACTACCAATAAACCCAAATATAAAGTTTAATCCGTTGCAGTTAAATTAGGCAATTATAAATAAGAAGTATATGCAAATCGACAAGCAGACGATAAATGCGTCCCTTAAGTATATTTATTTCGCAAACATCTATAGATTGATGAAATTGCAACTAATCTACTATAACAACTATAACTAGAGAAAACTGAAAGATTGGTCTTAAATATTTTCCTATTGTGATATGGACGTGATCCTCGGAAAAATAGAGAAGTTATCGAGTCTGAAGTCTTCCCAACACAAATCCCAAGTATAAGAGCTTATTAAGCTTAAAACGTGTCTAATATAAGACGAAAAGTAATTCTTTTGCGATGACGAAAAACTATTGGTTCCACATGAATTCAAACACTATATCGACTTATTATAACGGGATGTTTAGAGAGACGCCAGTGCCAGATCCACCCAATTATTTCAAATCATGCTCTAGTAATTTGTATTTCAAGATAGAGAAGGCGATAACCTACTTCAAGGTAAAATAGTTACGTGAAGCAAGTCAATTAACAAGACATAATATAGTATAAGATAAATAAACTCAAAGCCCGAAAAGGCGCTATCATATAATCATATATACATCACTCCTAATTACTCGCTAACCAGCTATAGTAATGGTGCGAGACCTCCGTTTCTATATAAATACTTAATAGCGTGAGACATCTCTTTATGTAGCCAATGTTATTTGATGATTTAAGGCCATATACAAATTAATCATTGTTACTGGCCAATATCCAATTATAATACTTTAAGGCAAATATGATACGCCTCTATGGGCACCTACAATGTTCTATCAACGGGTTAATGATTGTTTAATGTCGTTAATACGGTATGTTTAATGATGTAATATAATTTTATTAGTATCACATTGAAAAGATAGGGAATAAAGGCCCTCGGATGATTATTTTGATTTGTTTAATGTTGATATTGCGATATACTAGATGAGATAGTTTAATCATAAAAATAACATATTGAAAAGATAAAGGATAAAGACTCTATTCAATATGTATAAGCTAAATAACACAAGTAATTTTGCTAAGATCGCTAAATAATTGCCTATGGTAGAGGATCGCGTATAGAAGGTATCTAGTGTATAGTCGGGGATATATGTGTTAGATTTCAATACTCATATCAAGATAGGCCGCAGTAAGCAAATCAGTAGCAGAGTAAAGTAATATAACGGGTATAGAGACGAAAACCAAGTAAAGAAACTACTATTTGTATATACGAAGGAACATAAGTTAATTGAGACAGTGTCCCATTAATTTGCTTAGTAATATTTAGCTAGAGTCGCCAAGTACGAAAAGTTTATATGTGAAAGTGAAGAGAAAAAATAATCATTTCTCTAGTTGTATAAGGTCTTCTTGACTAGGAATTACTCTAATATAATCGATAGTATGGTCGACACGTTTGAAACAGAACCAGAATTAAATATAATCTAACCCGTTCCAGCTAGTAATTTAAATATCAATAAAAGACCACCATAGAATCGTTTTAACCGTATAGAATAAAATAAAGTATTGAGCAAATCGAGTGATATTACATCGGATGTTGAATCTCTTATACGCCCATATAGTCACGATTCTAAGGGAAATTTGGCACTTATATATAAATGGAATCAAAGCCACATAACTATTAAATAACCACACCTTAAAGATAATTAGAATTAAACAAAGGGGATTGATTGTCCTAAATAACCAGTTGATAAAAGCGGAGATATTCATCATTCATAGTAAAATACTGCGGTAATTAGCCTTAACCCAATGCATGTCACCGATAATATATATAGACCAGATCACCTAGACATATAAGATAACAAACAAATATAGAACGCTTTAAATATAACTATATACGAACCCAATGATACTATCAAATAAACACAGATACCCGATAATGTATAGTTTAAAGAACATTTAACAAGTATTGCTTAATTAGATAAATATCGTTATATCCGACCCAAATGACAATGGTTATTGATTCATCTCGTTGAATATCCTTATACTATATAATAAATGTGTCGGTAGTCAGATCAGTATTTGTTGTGGTGTTTTTTTTATCATAAATGATTAATATAGTCGGGTTACATAGAGTAAATAAAGCGAAGTACACCTGATTAGCCAAGACTTGGTTCTTTATCACTTTTATTGTTGATGTGTTAATAAGCTATAAAGATAATATAATGGTAATAAATAGATAAATGTAAAGAAACCAGCTAATTGGAGTCAGGCCTCAATAGATAGACAAAAGTATATATGAAGATTACAAACAAGGCAGAATACCACGAGAACACGATAACTTCAAGATATGTTAATAAATTGAGAATTCGAAGATATCTACATATAAGTAGTAAGATTAAATTTGCAATATTTGCCATCAAAGTATTGATATAATGACGAAAACCGAATTACCTTGTGGTCATTTATTCGATATGAATTGTATTGAAAAGTGGATAATGACACAATCTACAAAAAAGAGAATTGTTTGTTGTCCGGTTTGTCGTAAAGTAATTTGATGCGTGTGTGTCTAAATATAAGCATATTGAAGGGAATATTATAAAATAATTATGGTTGAATCCACGCAACAGATGTAATAAAAGAAGAAATCACGATAATGTCAATATATGAATTGTGAAACTAGAGGTACTTTTTACCTATTGGAGACCCCTAAATTATTGTATTGCAAAACCCATAAATCTCATTAAATGATTACATCACCCCCTAATAAATGTGAAGGTCAAGATTGCACTAAACAAGGTACTTTTAAAGTAGATAGTCTTTATTATTGCTCACTTCATAAACCCGGAGATGCGGTTTCTAGTAGAACGGATTTATGTAAGTTTTAAGATTGCAAGATAAGAGCGACTTATAACATAAAAGGACAGAAGAAAGGTTGGTTTTGTTAATCCCATAAATCTGCAGATATGGTAGACGTTACTAACAAATTGTGCACCTATTTGAATTGTTAAACCAGGAGTAAACCTAATAATCAATTTTGCGAAGTTCATACATATAAGGAAGCGATATAGGATTATATTAAGAATTAACTAATAAACATTCTAATTGACAAGTGTATAGAATAGAGCAAATAAATACCATTAAAGAATAAATCACTGTGTTAAACTATAAATTGCGATAAGCGCGGTACTTATGGTTTAATTGACTAATTAGGACCTAAAGAGCCAATGAAGTGCAGCGTTGCTAATAACAAGGTTAAAAGGACCAAAGACGGCTGTCGCCTACTCTATTGTAAAGAGCATAAGACTGATTAGATGGAGGACTTAGTACATCCTAGATGTTAGTTTGAAGATTGTTAAACAAGGGCGGGATTTAACTACCCTGATGATAAAACTCCGACGAATTGCTCAGAACATATGCTTCCGGGTATGTTGGATATACGTCACTATAGTAATAAATGTAAATACGAAAATTGTAATATAAGAGCATCGTTTGGATTATAACAAGACAGAATTCGGTAATATTGCGGTACTCATAAATAAGATTAAATGATTTAACTGGAAAACGTATCTTGTATATAGGAAGGTTGTAACGTAAGAGCCCATTTCAATATATAAGGATAAACTAAAGGTCTTTATTGCTATCATCATAAGAAGTAAAATATGATTAATATATAAGATAGATAATGCTTAAATTGTAATATAGTTGCTAGATATGGCCAGTTATGTAGTAGATGTTATTATTTAGAAAATCCCGATAACACACAGACTAGGTTATTTAAAATAAAGCAAAAAGCAGTAGATGAATTTATAAAACTTAATATTTAATCAGGTAAGATAAATGGAAATGTTTATTTTGATTAAATTATTTAAGGCGGGACTAGTAAATATAGACCTGATATATTGATAGATATAGGAACTCATTGTTTAATTATCGAGACTAATGAATTTCAACATAGAACATATGATATAAATAAAGAAGAATAAAGAATGAATTAAATATATATTGATTTAAAATCGCGGCCTTTGGTTATTATTAAGTTCAACCCAGACGGGTACTATCAAAAACATATAAAGATAGCTTCTCCATGGTCTTATAAAGATAAAAATACAACGGTACTATCTAATAAATAAGAATGGAATGAGAGATTAACTTCCTTAATTGATGTTATTAATAAATATTCGAACATAATCCCTTAAGAGTAAATATAATATATCTCTATGTATATGGACGTCTTGCAATGATATATATTTGATCTATTGAAACATATAAGTTCTTTTTTTAAGTTATATTATGCGTCTTCTACTGTAATTCCGAATGAAATCAATTTATATTTTTTTAACTTTATTTTCCTTTAAAAAAGACAAAAACAAAAAATGAGTGCTGCCGGAGGTGTTTTTCAAATAACAAGTAATGATGGTAAGGCTGATCGTATGCTAATGGCTACGTAGCTTTTGACCGAACGAATTTAAGACATTATGCAACAAAAATAGGCTGCATACGTCGCCCAAGGAGGTACTAATCCAGATAGTCAGGATTTCCTTCCATCCCTTGCTGAGATCTAACAGACTCACTTGGTCCATGTACAATCAAGATTTAAACCATTTGTGTCGGTCGGTCTTGAATATCAAAAAATTGTCCCTACTTCAGGTAATAGTCAACTTGGAAACGAAGTCATTTTCTCAATTCCACAGTTTGGTGATTTCCTTGCTGATATGGTACTAAACCTTACTCTTAGTCCAGCATCTTGTGTTGCCGGCGCCCTACCAGCACTTCCAGCTGACCCAGCAGATATTACAGCTGCAACTAATCAAGTAAACGGAACCGCAACTCTTATTGATGGAACTGTTTTGAACCAAATTGACCCAGCAGCAAAGATTGTAAGAAACTTCGAATATCTCGGCTATATGCGTTACGATGGAAAGGTTCTTAATGCCGGCGAATAAGTCTCAGATGCCGTGTATTACTGTGATTTCCCCGGAGAACGTATTTTCAAGAAGATTAGTATTGAAGTCAACGGCAATCCCCTCGACGAATATTACACCTTCTCATACGTATTCTCAAGACAATTTGAACTTAAAGCCGATAAAAAGAATGGGTACTACAGAAATGTCGGTCAAGAACTCCCAATTGAAGCTAAGTCCGTAAATGTCGGAGATGGTCTTAGATTTGGTGGTTCCCTCTTTGGTGGTGCCCAAACCCCTCAAACCGTTCAACCAGCCCTTGCAATCTGGCAAAAATTAATGTTCTGGTTCAATAAAGACGCGTCAAACTCACTTCCATCGGCCGCTATTCCATATGGTCAGAGATATATTAGAGTCCAACTAGCCGATGCAGCAGCTCTAGTCTTCAGATCATCTGTTGTTTATAACGTTCTCAAGACAACTAACAAATACGTTCCCGCCGCCGTTTTCACCCTCCAACCCAATGGTCAATACGATCTGTCTGGTGGTTTGGTCGTTAGAAACACCTGGTACGAATATCACTATCTCCCAGTATACACTAACGGAACTCTTAACTATCCAACTATTCAATCTATTAATCTATATGCAAATAACATTTTCGCTCATCCAGCAGTTCATGATATTTACATTAAGAAGATTGGCTTCACCCTAGTTAGAGTCCACAGATATCAACAAATCGCCGTTAACCAGAGCAACCCAAGTATTCTTATGAATCAGTTCAAATTCCCCACTGAATATATCTATCTTGGTGTCTTACCCGATCAAAACACATCTGGCGTCTGGCAAGCAACTGACTGGCACAGATTCGGTCTCTTCACCCACAAATACACTAAGAATGGAGTTCATCTTGACCCAGCATCCAGCAAACTCTTTGATAATAATACTTTCCATTACGTCGACAAAGCAAGAACTATTGATGCTCTTGAAGTGGCCGCACATGGTGTCAATCTTTATCAGAAACTCGATACCCAATTCTACAGTCAATACCTTCCAATGGCCTTCGGTGAACATACTCTCGTTACTCCAGACGACGATGGTGCACTTATGGTCAACTTTGCCCTCTTCCCACGGGTCTACTAACCCAGCGGTCATATCAATATTAGTAGGGCAAGAGAATTCTACCTCAACGTCTACTCAAGTGTTATCGGAGCCCCTTCAGCTACCGGCGCAAACTAGACTGGCTAACTCATCGCGGAAGCTAGCAGTCTAAACTTTTTACTCATAAGTGACGGAAGCGCTATCATGCGCTATAGTACCTGATGGTGTTGCTATACACGGATAATGCACATAATAATACAATAAAATGCTCATTTTTTTATGAATCGTAAATAAAAACATATTAAAAGAATACTGTTAAATAATGAACAAACTAGTGTAAATTGGTGATAAAACCATATAAATACAAGGAACTGTTGAAAATCCTCTATTTAACGCTTAAGAAGTGATACAATCTGTATTAGAATACAAGTAATTAGAAAATAATTGGTTCTATAAACACAATAAGAATAATACTCTATTTGTTACTAAAATTGAAGATAAATAGATGCCAGGTGTTTTGCCTGCGATGTAAAACCTAACAGGTGTTTCACCTGATAGATATTTGGGGTATAATCGTTATTCAAATACAACAATATATTTAACAGAATTCGGTCTCTATGAATGTTTATTCTCATCTAATAAACCTATTGCTGCTTAATTTAGAATTGAAATAATGACTCTATTAAGGGACATAAGAAACGGAAATATAACCTTATTAGTATAACAAGAATGTGAGTCAACTAGACTCTTGTAGGAAAGTTAAAATTCTATCATTGGTATGATTACAGAAATGTCCAACCTATAGGATCAAGTAACTAATCTAAAAAAGAGACTAGAACAATGTTCCGAAGTAGTATATATATATGAAAAGGTAATTGTATCAACTGGTGAGAAATATCGCGGGGTTACTAATAACCTCAAAGTACGTAACGAGTCTCATAAAAGCAAGTCATCATGTCAAAAACTTAAAAAGGCATACGAAGATGGACTTCAAGTAGACACATTTGTACTGGCGAGTGCTAGAGTTTATAATAACGATGAGAAAAGATACTTAGAACAATAATTCATCAAGAATATGCAAACTGGTAGTAAATTAAACATCAAAACACCATATCCCAATTCATTTGAAACTATTGCATAAGATCATATCTAAAATGTCGCCATGTTAGTAAGTAATCACTAAAGAATCCCTCTAGAAGAATATATTATCAAGTATAACATAAATATTGACGAATCTCAATCGTCTCAAGAAGAAAGTAAATAGTAAGTCGGTAGAATTATTGATTATAAATCGCTTTAACCCGAAGAATACCAAGAATATCTAGATTAATCATAGTAAGACACTTAATTCAAAGAAAGAATACTAGATATTAAAGAATTCATTTAAACATATAAGTTCACACCTAGAGATAGTAAGAATGTTAGTGAATAAGAGCGATCACTCGCTTAGATGATGGTTAAGATTAGAAATGCAGTTAGGACTTAATCTACCAAAAATGTAAATTTGACACCCGAACGGTATATATTTATCAAGACGCATACTCCTGAAATATTGATAGGCGATAATGATCCATTCTTTGAAAAAGTACTTGAATTAAAGGCATTCTACGAAATTAACAATAGATGGCCTATGTAACGAAACAAGAAAAGAGAATCAACTCCTTAATTATTAATTGAATATACTATATATGATTGGATGGCTCATAGAAGAACAGACTATAAGTCAAATAAACTAAACCAAGAATGTATAGACTTTATGACTGAGTAAATACCGGACTTTGAATGGGTATAATTGACAGATGACCAAAAGTTTGAACGAAATCTCAATAATCTTAAATAATTCTATTAAATACATAATAGAAACCCTCTATAGAAGGAAAATAAACAACTATAATGCTTTGTGAAAACCTTACTTAGTGCCGATAAGGACTAATCTAAATAATCATTTAAATTGACTCCCGAACGCAAATAGATGATCCTAACAGAGATTCCCGCGTTTAAATTCTGATATTGATTTATCTCATATCTATTACTTTTTTTACTATATTTAGATGTCCTTATGGATATCGGTCAAATTATAAACATGTTAAAAGGAGTATTATAAAAGAATAATGGTAGAATCAATATAAGATAATCTAATAGAGTAATTCAAGTAATTCACACTTGGTTAAAACATTAACATCCCATAAGAGTTTATCGAACAGTTTACTTAAAACTACTTATAGAGAAATTAAACATTTAAGTCTGATTATATCTATGAATGGTTCGGAAAATAATATTACACTAGATACGACACATTTACTAGAACATTAAACAAATTATTACCAATATAATATTATAAATTATGCTCCATCCCAAATGTGGAGCAAGATAAGTAGCCTAAAAAACACGGAGGTAATAATAAAGTAATATATGATGTCAATTATAAAGGAATGAAAATGTTAGCAATCCATAACGATCCCAATACTGCCCTTTATTATATAGAATTAGAAGATTTAATATTTAGATTCTTTGAGTAAAAACAAACAGAAGAGTTAAAGAAGTCATTAGATACTATATAATTATTAAAACAAAAATGTGTTATCTATAGAATTAATATATACGATGAAACAGGTAAGTTTGTTTAGAAATACTACATCGGCTCCACTGTTAATGCAAAATCTAGATTACGATAACATTATTACGATTCTTCTAATTAATTCGTCAATAACTTAATCAAATAAGGCCGTAAAGTAACATTTACTATTATGTGTGAATTTGAGTATCTATTTAAGAGTGAAAGGAATCGCATAGAATAGCGGTATATTGATTAAATCCCTAAAGAGAAATTATTGAACATATAATCACCATATACATATTAAATAGAAGAAGAAACTATAGATACTTAACAAACTGAATAGTAAATAGTATGTAGATAAAATTAAACAAATACGTAGTAATTGGACTCTAATATGGTAATAGACACAACTACAAATATAATATCACTATAAGAATAACAATTTAATTATATCAACATATAGGAAAGAAAGACTTATGAGTAAAATGTATAATTGCTAAAATCCTATATAGAGAATAACAATAGATACCCAAATAAACGAGACACTGACCCAGAATCACAATAACTTGGTTATTTCTTAGCCGATTGCCGTTCAAAATACACCAATAAGAATCTACATATATCATAAGAGAAAATATAGTACATGAATGAATAAATTCAGGATTTCATATGGTCCTTTAAATCTGATAATTATACTAAGAAAGTTGATGAATTATCTCTATTTATTGAAACTAAAGGATTTAATCCTAGAAGGAATCACAAAGACGCCGATTAAGCAGAAAAAGCATTAGGTACCGCTATGAAATAGCACACCTTACGGTTGTAATGTTATAGCGATTAGCTATGTTGTTGACACAACGGCATTGCACATATAAGAGAATCATATAAGAATTAAGAAATCCCAGATAAGAAGGTAGCATATAAACTAGACAATGAAAGACTCTAATACTTACTTGAAAAAGTCCCTGATTTCTCTTTTAGTGTAGATACCGAAGACCAAACCAAATAGACTGTAATAAGACTAAGTAACTACATAAGAACTAATAATCGTTTACCTAGGAAATCTGGACATGATCGCGACTTAGAGGAAAGAACATTAGGATCATTTATTCATAACCTGAAATATGCCATTTAAGTAGGTAGATCAACTGTTTCATTTTCATTATAATGTTTATAACAATTATGTCCGGAATTTAACTATAAATAAGAATATAATTTATCAGAGTGATAACCGAAGCCTTACCATCAATGATAGTTCTATTATAAACTCCGGGCCCGTGAGATATTCTCTTTATTTAAACAATACAAAACCATATAGATTATCATAATAATTAAAAACTATATATCTATAACACCGTAGGTGATTCTATATATCATTAGACAATTATGATTTATAATATAGTTAAACTATTGTGTTACCTAGATAATATATAAATAACCATAGACCCTTCGTTCTTCACTTTTGAAAATTCCTCTTAATTCTCTTAATACCGCAATTATTATGATTTTTTTTTATCTAATGAATTTATCTAGTATTATCATTTTCCAATTAAAGTATAGGATTATAAATGGTTTCCTAATAAAAAATAGTCTTAATACTACCTCTATAGCTATTTGATTGCCGACAATGGCCATTAGACAAATAAGACATTAAAACAGTATATATAATAGAAGAAAGTTACTACTTTACGCGACTTCCGTTTCATAAATAGAAACTAGCCTATTAACGAGCTAGTATGAAACATTATTAAATTGAACTATAAGACTAACTATCAGGTGTTTCAGTCAAATACGTAAATACATAAGATATAAATAAACAATGGTACTAATAGATAAATAACAAATATGGATCGCAAATCGTTTACTTTGACCCGATTGACAAATAAGTCCAAATACTATTGAATAAGTGCTTACCGAATGCTTAAGTCTTACCTACTCTAAATTTTTGGTTATCTCTAGAAGAAATGCAGTTATTTAAAAGAAAGTCCAGATATCATTTCGATTCATTGTATTAGTATTAAAAGAGTAAGTTAATAGGGTTGTTTCACTCTAAATCAGACTTCGGGCTCCAGAAAAGCAAATCACAAGATAAGTATAATAGAAATAAAATTGACAAAGACTAAGTACCCAAAAACTCTATTCCTAATATATAATAAGACCAAATATCGCGAGAAGCCATTAGGTACGTTTCTAAAGAGTTCAAAGACAATTATGGTAATATAGAAGACGGAATACTATACCCCTTTACGCGGAAACAAGCTGTTAAATGGCTTAAATCATTCTTTATTGACAAGTTCGTTAACTTCGGTAAATATCAAGACGCCATTGATTTAGATAACCCCTTCTTGTTTCATTCTGTTATCAGTCCAATGCTCAATATAGGTCTTCTTACTGATACTGTAGTTGTTCAGGAGTTAGTTAAATTTCTATATAAGAGTAAAGCGATAAACGAAGTGAATCCCAAGTTAAATTCTAGAAAATCTTCGGGCATTGTCAATCATAACCGTGGGTTACGCTCCGCCCCACCAATATAGTCGTTAGAAGGATTTATTAGATAAGTAATCGGCTGGCGTAACTATACATATATGATTTATACACTCGAACCAAATACTCTATATAAGGAAAACTAATTGAATCATAATAATAAAATATCTAAAGCCCTTTGGGATGGTAATACAGGTGTCGAAGTCATTGACAAACATATATAGATACTAAACGAAACTAGTTATTTGAATCATATATAGAGATTAATGGTTATCGGTAATTTCATGCTATTACTTCAATTAGACCCGGTTTAAGTCCTTAATTGGTTTACAACTATGTTTATCGATTCTTCGGATTGTCTCATGGTCCCGAATATCATCATGAGCTAATATAATACTAAAATTATGATGTCCCGCATCTATATCAGCTCTTTTAACTATATACAGTAAATGTCTAATGTCAAATATCCTAAACATGATTAAGAGGTCTGGAATACTCTTTTTAACGCCTTTCTACTCAAACATAAAAAAATAGGTCTTTCTAGTTACGTTTACGCTGCCACGACCAAGAAACTCATTAGTCTCCCGAAATCTCAATAAACAACAATTAAACAAAATGCTTCCATTATTATTTCGTAATTAACTAAATAACCTTGATTCGCCAACTCTTATAGTATTATTCAATATCAAATATTATAACATTATTTAGTTTAAAGAGACGATCGATAGGTGTAAAATATACCTATTATATTGATCAAAAATGAAGAATCTGAATGACGTGATTGGGTTTTGTAATCTGAGTGATCTATTTTAAAAATATCCATATAATCTAATATATATATACTATTATTAACCTTTTGATATTATGATATTTAAACCCCTTTAAAGAAATATATTCGAATCCCCGAAATAAAATAAGTTAATAAATACTAGTAATTAAGGGTTTATAGGGTCTTTAAAGCAAAACTAAGTAGTTAATAGAAGCATAAAGTCGCGATTATTTAATAACTAATCATTGATACACATAAATCCCGAGAAATTGAGCTAAAATGAGAATATAATGATCAGTTGTTATTTTATGTAATATAGCGGGTTATTAGATATATGAAAAACGGGTTAAAATACATGTTTCCGAGTAATTAAAAAAAGTGAATCAAAAATACTCTTAAATATTAAATGCCAGAATACTGTTATAACAAGATAAAAATCATGGGTTCCCTCTAGAGAATAGAAGAATTCAAACAAAGATATTTATATTAACAACAAGTAAATAACAGAATTGACGAGGATTTTAGTTTTATTTCGATAATCCCTTCACCTATTCTTGAAGACCGCGATTAAAACGTGGATTGGTTTGAAGAGCAATGGGATACGTTTAGCGATGCTTTAGACGTAGAAATAGACATATAGTTATATTAAGCCGATTAATTTGGTATTTCTACCATTATCATCGGTTTCTAGACTGTTTGGACGCCACCTACCCCTGTTTTCAGTATACTAGCCCGCTAAAACCCTGATTTACACTTTAAAATCATTTACGGAAGACCTGATGTGAATATTGCCGCTTATCTCTATTTTTACAATAGATAAGTCTTAAGTCACGAGGTCGGAGATTTTTACGAAGAATAAGAGGAATCGTCAGAATCAGACGAAGAAAATAACCCGTATTTGAGTTAATTCGAAGATGATAATGATATTGTCATAGACTTCGTTAATGGTGTCAATTTACCGAAAAGAGCACGAAAGTCTAAGAAACTCAGAATTCGCCCTATTATCGCTATTAAATCAACGAAATTCAACAAATATAATAGGAAAACTCTTATTAGATATCTATCAAGGAATTACATCAAATTTAGTGTTAATACAGGGAAATCTAAACTTTTAAAGTTAGTTTTACAGCGTGTAAATCAAAGAACCATAAGCCATACTAAATGCGCTATTTGCCTTAATCTTGTTAATCAACCCAAATAACTCAGATGTTCCCATTTATTCTGTTAACTATGTATCAATTAATGGATCAATTTAAGATCCACCAGTGTTTGTCCAATGTGTAGATCCACTATTAACTGAGTGCAACCAACGCAGAAAATTATTGTTTTTGCTTGAATGAGATTATAAATCTTGTGATACCTTTTTTTTAATTCCTATCAATAGCGCTACGAGTGAAGCGTAGCGTAACCCATCTTGCCTACGAGACTAAAGTCTCTCGTCGCTTCCTTTAATATTAAACCTTAAGATAGGTGAGAGGTTTACCTCGTAGCCGTTACTGGATTCACTTCGTTCATATCCTCTCACTTTAACCTTAACAAAGAGTGAGGGACCTTTGGTC
>Ga0078894_10000113_pt1 | contig 48587 bp, 48 predicted proteins | sample LauGreSu1BDMLBSD_2_FD_67506 | JGI IMG/M metagenome (GOLD analysis project Ga0078894, IMG submission 67506) | Freshwater lake microbial communities from Lake Michigan, USA - Su13.BD.MLB.SD (version 4) (version 4) | ecosystem: Environmental > Aquatic > Freshwater > Lake | place: Lake Michigan...
CAAACAATCCTTGTAAACAGTGTATGTATTTTGAACCACGGAGCCACCCCTTTACAGACTGTCTCAGTAAGTGTAGAAGGTTTGGAGAAATCGAACCCGAATCCGGACGAGTCACCTATGAATATGCGGACCTTTGTCGAAAAAATGACCAGAAGTGTGGTCCCGCAGGTAAATATTTTGAAAAGAAATAATTCATTTAAACGAATCGGTGTAAGAGTAGTAGATGAGATTTATCTCTTTTCTGCTAGCAAACTGTGCCCATTGTTCTCACTATACGCCGTTTTATATGGAGAACACATGGGAAATGAGTACCTGTAAAAAATTCAACCATCGTTATGCGGACATGTGTCGAATGGATGAAGCGCAGTGCGGAAAAAAGGGGCGTCATTTTTCACCAAAAGACCTACTCTTGGACAATCCAAACAACAGAAATTCGTCCGATGGGTCAGGGCTTTCGATGGAACTCGACTGTATTTAAGAAAAATAAAATAGTATCGTATTTTATAATGGCATTACAACGACAACTAGACAATGCTTTAGAACTAGCAGTCCGGTTAGAAAACGATATAAACACGTTAGTTGATAGAATAGACCAATTACAACATGAATTTGACCACACTAATGTGCCTGGCCGTGAGCGTGAGGCTTTGAGAGAACAGGAAGAGAGTATCGCACAACGTAGAAGGCTAAAAGCCGAGCTCAAGGATGTAAAGAGTAGACGGACGGGGTCAAGGGGTGGAGGCAGAAAAACTAGACGAAGACGTTAAGAAATCTTTATGAAGTCGCTTTTATTTGAATAAATGAATTAAAGCGTCTTCCAATAATATTGAAATGATAAGTCTCTTCGAAGGGTCCGGACAAGTTCAATCATTGTCGGTAAAGGAACTCTATCAAGGCATTTTACACAACCTCGAACAAGTGTGTGTTCCTAACGACTTTACCAATTGTATACTTGAAGTACAAAAAGCCAAGTCATCGATTCGAAACATCAAACGAAACTGGTTTGAATTACAGAGACGGAACATCATCACTTTTCCCTTGTATTATGGTCCTCCCAGGAACATCCGTGTCGCAGAATATCCAGAGTATTTAGCGGAACAGTTACAGTGTTGTCGTTGTTTATCCCCGATACCTTTGAATGCGACCTTCTTTATCCAAGTAGAAAATTACATGAAAATAGGCACTCAAGAATGTGCTGGTTGTACAAAACACACCCATAATCAACAGATGACCGTCGAGGTCCAGGCGAATGTATGTCGTCTGTTGCTCAACACCTTGCGTATCATTAAAGTCATTGTAGAAGATAGACTTTCGAAATTGGTTCGATTGGAGCGAGAGATGTCCATGTTGTAAAGGAGTCTCGAATCCTTTCTCTTTTCTCCTCTATATTCAAATACTTATCGGATGAAATTGAATCGATAGAATAGAAGGATACTTTATAGAACATGTCCTTTTACGCGGTTGCGAACGGTAGAACTGTGGGTATCTTCACGACCTGGAAAGAATGTCAGAGCTCTGTAATAGGGTTCCCGAGTGCTAAATTTAAAAAGTTCGAGAGTCGAGAAGAAGCAGAACAGTTTATTCACCCAGAATTAGTGACTAAAATTGTAGAATTTAAAAAGGAAGCAGACTATTATGTCTATACAGACGGAGGCTGTTCGAACAATGGAAAACGGAATGCGGTGTCTGGCATTGGTATCTTTTTCGGAGTCGGTGACCCACGTAATGTGTCTCGACGAATTCAAGGCAAACAAACCAACAACACGGCCGAACTGACCGCGATTCTCGAAGCCTATGCGTTGATTGAACCTGACCTTGCGGACAAGCGTATCACGATTGTGAGTGATTCCGAATACGCGATACGGTGTGTCACTTCTTACGGAGACAAATGTGCTAAGCAAGGATGGCCTGATATACCCAATCGAGAACTGGTCAAACGTGTATACGAGTTGTACAAAGACACCCCTGTCCAATTTATCCACGTCGACGCCCATACCAATCGTATAGATGCTCATTCGGTAGGCAATCGCCACGCGGACGCGCTAGCTACGGACGCAATCGCAACAGACGACTTGGAGACTCGTGCGTTACCATAAAAATCAAAACCCATAGGTTCGAGTTTGTACAATTCCCTTTATAGTTCGCTTATTCATAACAATAATTCAAAATGAAATAAACATTTTATTTTGAACTAGCATAGATGATTCCTATATTCAATACATCTAACGCAAAAACACGCGACCAAGCATTAGATATCGTTATAAAACAAATGACGAATTCTTCACTCTATATTCCACTTGCGTACAAGTTAGACGAATCCGGATGTAGTTGTTGTCGTTCAGAGTCTTTTGACTTAATTTGTAAGGTAGGAAATGAGTATACCATTTTAGGGTATGAAGGATATATAAATCATAAAAATGATTGTGAACGTATCAGATGTTCATGTGAAGCACCTTTTACATGGAAAAATATTCATCCGAAAGAGCAGAAATACCAAGAGTTTGTGGATATATCGGAAACGTTTACCTCCATAAAAGACAATACATGGTATGAAGAGTTTACCTATTATTTTGAACAAAAACAAGAAAACGAGAATATCTATAAATACAATGAAGAAGAAACGGATTATCTAAAAAATTATGATTTTTATTTTAGATAGATTAAACTATGCGTTTCTCTAAATGTAATTTAAATAACAACTTAAATATGATTATCAAATCTATGAAATGAAAGTCAGTTTGGAGTACATTTGGATTGGAGGAAAAGGAGAGTTTCGCTCCAAGATAAAAATCATGACGGTCGAATATCCGCCTATACTGGAAGACATCCCAGAATGGAACTTTGACGGAAGTTCTACCCAGCAGTCCAGCTCGCTGGATACAGAAGTGATGCTAAAACCAGTAAAGTTTGTAAAGTCGCCCTTTCCCTTGACCCAATGTGAAAGCTATTTGGTGTTATGCGAAGCCTATAGTAGCTCGTTGGAGAACACTCGGGACCAGGCCAAGCAAATCTTTGATACTTGTCTCGAGAAGGTTCCTTGGTTTGGTCTTGAACAAGAATACTTTTTAGTCGGTGACCGCATTCCGAATAACACGGAATATCAAGGACCCTATTACTGCGGCGTGGGCGCGGGAAAACATGCATTAGAACGGCAAATTGCGTTGGAACATCTGGATGCGTGCTTGCTAGCCGGACTAGAAATATCGGGCATCAATGCGGAAGTCGCACATTGTCAATGGGAATATCAAGTCGGACCTTGTGTAGGCATTGATGCGGGCGACCAGATGTTGTTGTCTCGATACATTTTGGAACGGATTGCCGAGACACATGGGGTCGAAATCAGCTATGACCCCAAGCCCTTTCTGAATGTCAATGGGTCAGGGTGCCATGTAAACTTCAGCACAGAGGACATGCGGAAGGAGGGCGGACTACACGCGATTGAAGAGGCGATACGTAAATTGGGAAAACATCACCAAGACATCATTTCTGTGTCCGGCGAAAACAATCAACAACGTTTGACAGGGATTCATGAAACTTCTTCGATGTCTGATTTTACCTCAGGCGTCGGGACACGTCATACGTCGATTCGTATTCCAAATGGTGTGTTTAAGGATGGAAAAGGATACTTTGAAGATAGACGGTGTGCTGCGAATATCAATCCATACCTCGTGACCAGTACTCTCATGCGACTGACCCTGTAACCATTCAACTTCGTAAGTATTTGAGTCCTGACATAAAATTGAAAACATTTAAATATCTTTTCTTCAGGATATAAAATGGAGTCCAAGAGCATCTATCTCAGCAAACTCTACAAGTCTCGGACCAATATCCTCTATTATTTGACCGAGATGGGGTATGACTGTTCTTCGTATGAGCATTTCAGCATGGAAGAATTGGACATGTTACAGAAGAACGATAGTTTAGATTTCATGGTCCTCAAGGATAAAGAGAAGTGCTATATCAAATACATGACCGAAGATGCGAACACCAAGAATCCAGCGAACAGTGTGAAGAAGCTGAACATTTCCAACATCATCGACGAGATGTTTATGCAGGAGGGCATTCTGACGGAGAAGGATACGTTAGTGCTGATTACCAACGAGTATTCCACGGAAAGCATCCACAAGGCACTCAAGAACATCTGGGAACTGAAGAAGCTTTACGTGGTGTTGTTTGACTTGAAACAGCTTCAAATCAATGTACTAAAACACAAGTTGGTTCCGAAGCATATCAAGCTTTCTCCCATGGAAAAGGTGAATCTCTATACGGAACTCAAGGTGGAAGAGGACGCACAACTTCCTGAAATCAGTCGGTTCGACCCCGTGGCCAAGACCCTGTTCCTTAGGCCAGGCGAGGTGTGTAAAATCATTCGATTTAGTAAAATATCATTTACGGACCCTTATTATCGTGTTTGCGTCTCTTAAAAATATGTGCTTACTTTATGTCGGATGCTTCCATGAACTTATACATTCAAGAAAAAATGAGGGCAGATACTGCTTATGAAATGAATGAGAGTAGTCAGTCGACCTATACGTATGATTTAGTGTATCTTTTTTTCAAAACTTCTTTGTTTGTGATTCTAGGGCTTGTGTTTTATACACTCTTTAAACATGAAAATCCCACAGAAGTCATCAATCAAGTCAAGGAGAAGGCAGGAGTGGTTGCGAATGCGGTCGACCAAACAACGAAAGCCATCAAAGAAAAGGTCAAGGCATAAACCTTTTATCTTTCTATTCTATATGGCGCTATTACTCCTAGATAATCGCATCGTAGACTTGCCGTTCATTTTACGTTGTTTAAAATCAAATGTAACTCTGGTTCTATTTGATTTCGAAAAGGACACCTTTGAATCCATCGCGGAAAAAATACCCGAACAAACGTATACCCATTTAGGCATTTTACCCTACCGTACCCATTCTACTACGTTTTGCTTGGTGTCTTCCTTTGGCGAATCGGTTTTGAAAGATGTAGAACAACTAGACCCTATGTTGGATACATGGACTTCCTTCCATTTACTGGTCGAGTTATGTGTGTCTCGATTAGGAGTTCGATGCTTGGATATGATTTCCTACTTCCCTACCCATGACCTCCAATACTTATCGAAACAATGGGATTTACCGATACGTTACTCGACCAGTCCTTTAGGTAAAACCGCGTATGGGTCTAATTGGACCTTACATGGCGAATCCCTCATAGGCGTTTACTTTACCAAAGCAATTGAATCCTATCCATATTCGCTGGGGCATCGTCCGATTCAGAAAAAGTACGAGAAAAACATCATGGAAAGTATTATAAAGGGATGCGTTTAAATCCGCCCAAATATATCGAGCTTCTTTGTAATGGAAAACTTGATAGTTCCAGATAAACTCGGCTGTACGACACTCCTCTTGATTGACGATTTCGTCAAAGACCCTGCTATTCTTATAGAATCGACAAACGATACTACTTTGCCGATTCTATACTCTTACAAATCTTCGAAAAGTGAATTGTTAGAGATTATACACTCCAGATTTATGACCATAGATAGAATCGGCATCTTGTTTACCTATGGAAACGCAAATCTGTTTTTAGACCAGAAACACTTTTTTGTCCAAGAAAACATAGACTTTATGGTAGGATTGATTCGTTCGTTTGATGTAAAACATTTGGACTTTTTAGCATGTGAAACATGGAGTTATCCTGTATGGGTACATTACTATGAAACCCTGCGTGAAGCTACTGGGGTCACGATTGGCGCATCGATGAACCGAACAGGGAACCGTGCTATTTTTTCAGACTGGATTATGGAAAATACCGGAGAAGACGTAAAACACGTCTATTTCACGGATAACGTGAATCTATATCCTCATTTGTTGGACGCGATAGAGGATGTATCCGGATGTAAAATTGACGAAACTTTTATCGTGGAGTAAATCATAGAAAATGCTAGCTCTGAAGAATGCTCACGTTCGAGACCAAGACATCACGTTTGAGGAAGAAGGTCATATTTATACCATTCGTGGGGATAAATATTACAAATCCTGTACCACGTGGATAAAGTCATTCTTTTCGAAATTCAATGCGGACGAAACCATTGACAAGATGATGGCAAGCGACCAGTGGCCCGCGAATAAGTATTTTGGCATGACGAAACAAGAGATCAAGGAACTATGGAGTGAGAACGGGAAGAAGGCTGCCGAATTTGGTACGTCTATGCATAAACACATCGAGCTGTTTTACAATGGGATAGACTTGCCTGCTTCTTATCCCATTGAATTATCCTATTTTGCGAGGTTCTATCAAGACCATCCAGAACTGGTTCCATTTCGAACGGAGATGATGATTTATGACGAGGACATTCGTATTTGTGGGTCAGTGGATATGCTCTTTCTGAACGAGGACAACACCCTAAGTATATATGATTGGAAGTTTTCTAAAGAAATACAAACTCAGTCATATGGAAAGAAAGGTCTGGGACCCTTGTCGCACATGAACGATTGTAACACGACCCACTATTTCCTTCAACTCAACCTCTATCGTGAAATTTTAGAACGAAAGTATGGGTATATCATTCGAGATATGGTATTGGTCTTTATGCATCGAAACTTACATCACACGTATGTGAAATATTCTGTGCCACGTATTGATATGAGACCACTGATTGAATTACGACTAGACAATAAGTAAGGGTATTAAACTACATCATAAAACATAAAGAACAAAGGGCACAAGAAACGCAAAATAAATGTGAATCGCCATATGAAAGATTATCCATTTTTTGCTTTGATACGAGTAACAAATCAGTTCACACGCATAAAAGATAAGAGAACAATAAAGTGCGTTTAGATAAACCGTTTGATAGTACTCTCCATAAAAGTAAAGAGTGAGTCCAAGAAAGTAAAGGGAAAGTAGTTTACATAGACACATGTCAATATCTCGAATCCACCCGTAATCTGGTTTGTACCAGAAACGAATAGAAGATATAAACATGATAAACGTGAAGAGAAAGGTCAGGGTATCTTGGTAATAAAGACAGACGAAGGAAGAAACGCCTATCAAGAAACTTGAATAGAATAAATACTTAGAATACTCATAAGGCAAGGGTAATGAACATGCCTCCATTATAAAGAAATTACATTAAAGGTTACGCAAAAAAACGTATACTCTAAAGAAAATAAAGAACGAATGGCGTACAGATACAGTAAAAATGAATGCCTATATGGATGACTATCCATTTGGGATTTTTTAAATAATAAAATAGGTATTCCATACAGAAAAGAAACATCGCGTTTAAAATGCCATATTTATAAATTTCAAGAGCAACTTCATCTTTATACAGGATACAATGTATATAAAAGTAAAGGGCAAAAAAACGGCACATGTTTAAGTCAAAATGACGTCCGAAACCATCGACGGTGTTGCTCCAGTAATTAATCGACGATAAAAATAAAACGAAGATTACAGCAAAGGATGAATAGTCTTGATAGTACAGGGACAACAGAGAGGATGCTCCAATAAAAAAACTAGAATAAAAGGGGTACTTCGAGTATTCATAAGGAAGCGGTAAAGAACAGGCTATCGTATTTATATCCTTTGTATCCATACTGTATAAATACTTTATTTTGTTTCATTGTGAACGTGATATTATCTTCTCGAGAATAGACTCGGCGGATTCTAGCGCTCCTTCTATCCAGCGGGGCCTGGTCGAAAAGGCTTCTCCACAAACCAAGATGGATTCTATCTCAGGTAAGGTTCGACGAGCTGGAAGCCATCCTTGACCTATCCATAGATAGGGTTTTATCCATAGAGGAACAGGTATATCTAAACAAGGAAACAGGGTAGATAGTTCATGGTTTAAGATGCTTCGTAATTCGGGTTCTAGACGTAGATTCCCTTGATAGGTGAACTTCAAGATATCCTCTTCCTTGACATAAACCATCACTATCATTCCATCATGCATAGGTATCCAGTGTTTATAGTCGATGGTTTCAAACCAAGGGGTAGGATATTTCACGTAGATACGCAACAAGGGTGGACCTAAATTGAATGTAGTTGAATCATACGGAGACAACAGAGGGAATGTGTGGAACAAATGAGGGGGTATAGTGACGATGACTCGTGTTCCTTCATATCCATCAACCCTTACATGGTTATCTACGCGTAGGATGGTTTTGACTGAATGGTTTAATTGACAGTTCCCTTTGACAACCTTCACCATACGAGAGCACAGTTCCATCAGTCCTTCCTTAAGGACATAATATTCTTGACCTGATTGGTCAAACGATTCATGACACGATTGGTCAAACGAATGTAGTGAATCATACGCATCCAGGAAACACATCTCATGATAGCCTTTTGCATAGACAAACTGAACTGCGTCCGATTCTCCCATGACTTCTACGCATCGGTCATAAAAAAGTTGATGTAATGGCGACCTTTTCATCTTTTGAATCAGATAATCTTCGACCGAAAGGGTCTCACAGTCTAATTCGGGCAAGGATTTGGTTGTCCTTTGGTGCGTAAGACTTTGAGGTGTAAGACGAAATCTTTTGATTAGATTCCATAAAAGCGTGTGTTTTTTATGGAATCTACCCGCACCTTCATAGTTTGGATGGTAATGTTTCTTTATTTTTCCACCCCAACTGTTCGATGCTTCTAGCACAAGCACATTGTTCAAATGAATCGCACAATAGAGTCCGGAGATACCTCCTCCAACAATAATAACGTCATACATGAAGAAGGCATGTATTATAAAAACTGAAAAATAAAAGACTACATTAATTGGTTTGATTCGTCTCAAAGGTAATGGATTTGTATCCAGTTTGATAGTAGTTGTCTGTCGTAATGTTCAATGTATCGCTCAGGCGACTATCTGCGACACCTCCCCTGAATGCGTTGGTAAATACAGTAGAAGACGTGTTTATCCAGGTTTTTCCATCAAAAGAATATTTCATGTTTGGACTATTCTGCGCGAAAATAATCCACTTGTCTCCTGTCCAAAGGAGACCTCTTTGGTTTCCATTAAACATAGTATAGGTGCTAGTAGTCCAAAAAATCCCATCCGTAGAATAAGCGATTACATTAGAAGGACTACCTACGACTCCGAATACCGTTCCGTTCCATACCACATGTCTTGCTAGGGTAACTGGATTGGTCGCTAGGGTCCATTGAATCCCATCGTAGGAATAGGCAGTGCCTTCATTGCCGGCTGCTACCCATACGGTTCCATTGTACGCAATCGAATAACAGATTTCGGCAAAAGGCGTGTTTGGGTTTCCTGTCCAGTTGATGCCGTCATAGGAGTAGGCCAAGGTATTGGTTCCACGACCTCCTGCTAACCATATGTTTCCATTGGAAGTAATCGTATAACAATAGATAGTGAATATACCCTGACCCATAGTCGTCCATTGAAGTCCATCATCCGAGTAAGCCATAAACGAGGTTCCACTGCCTCCGGCGTACCATCGATTTTTGTGATAAAAAACACATCCACAATTCACTGTAAAAATGTTTTTTCCCAGACCCGTCCAGTTGATACCATCATAGGAATAGGCCAAGGTATGAACCGTGCCTTCGCCTCCAGCGACCCAAAGTGAGCCATTGTAACAGCTTTCAAACCCCCATATGTCAAAGATGGTTTTACCTAGGCCAGTCCAAGTGATGCCGTCGTAGGAATAAGCCAAAGTATTGGGTCCATCTCCACCTGCGACGATGGGCTGATAGAGTTGAATCGAGAGTGGGTCATTTAACCAATTCGAACCAATGCCGACGCCATCATTCATACCACTGGTTCCTAACGCATACCATTGGATTCCGTTTGCGGAATAGGCAAGGGTGCTTGTCTTGGTGCTAGAGGTGCCTAACGTGGCAGCTATCCACAAAGAACCATTCCAAGTCACATACATGCCATATCCACAGGATGCGGGAAAGGGAGTGGAGAACCATGTTTTTCCGTCATAGGAATATCCAACCGTATTTCCTACCACGACCCACATCTTATCATTCCATCCGATTCCATGACAATCTGGCACGGATGTACCTAGGGGTACCCAAGTAGACCCATCGTAGGAATACGCCATATTGTTTGTTCCCTGGCCTCCTGCTAAAAACATCTTTCCGTTCCAGGCAACCGCTTGACCTCCCCAGGTGCCTGTGAATAGGTTTGTCCCTAGTCCAGTCCAAACTGTACCATTGTCTGAATAAGCAATGCTGTTGGCTCCCAAACCAACCGCAACCCACCGTTTTCCATTGGTTGCGATGCCCATACACTGGGTCGTAAAGGTGGTTTTGTTAATCGCGGTCCATACCTTCCCATCGGGAGAAGAAGCCAAGGTACACGTACCCGCATTTCCTCCAGCTATCCAGAGCGACCCATTCCATGCGACACACATGCCTCCTCCAAACAAACCATTGTAGGTGGTATTCGAAACCCATTTGATTCCATCATAGGAATAGGCAAAGGTGTTACCGCCTAATCCAAATCCAGTCGCAACCCATATCGACCCATTCCATACAATGGAATAGCAATCTGTGAAGATGGAGTTGCCTAGACCAGTCCATGTAATACCATCGTAAGAATACGACAACGTGTTGGCCCCTCTACCCCCCGCAATAGAGATTCGTTTTTTTAAGGTGATACTATGCTCATAAGCGACATTGTTCACCGCAGCATAACAAATAGTGCTGAATACAGAAGTACCTAGACCAGTCCAACGAAGTCCATCGTAAGAATATGCTAACGTATTGGTTCCAATACCGCAAGCAAGAAACATTTGCCCATTCCAAGTGACCGAATACCCATAATTCGTAAAGATAGTGTTACCTAGACCATTCCACACAAGTCCATTATAGGAATAGAGAAGAGTGTTCGTACCTTGCGATACGCCTACCCATAGGATTCCATTCCATGCGATTCCAATAAGTCTAGAGATGATGGATTTTGTGTTGGTAACCGCAAACCAATCGATACCGTTGTATGAATAAAGAATATAGGATGTGCTAGTAGCATCAGCTCCTCCCGCAATCCACAGGGTTCCATTCCATCTTACACAACATCCCATGAGAAAGAGCGTAGTATGGTTCGGAAACCACGTAATACCATCATAAGAATAGAGCATATTTACGGTTCCATTCCCTGTAGCGACAAACATGTTGCCATTCCAAGCAACAGCATTGACCCATGTATTGATTTGATTGCCACGGCCAATCCAGTTGATTCCGTCATAAGAATACGCGAGGGTATTTGTGGAACTATTTCCTCCTGCTGCTACCCACAAGGTACCATTCCATGCGAAATCATATGCCCCTGTATTAAAAATAGAATTCCCTAGTCCGGTCCAAGTGAGGCCGTCGTAAGAATAGCCCAATGTATTTGTTCCTCCACCATCTCCACCGGCAACCCAGATTCGGCCATTGTAGGCTAAGCCTCGACCTTGAGCAAAAATACTGGAACTCATCCCCATCCAGGTGATGCCATCTGAGGAATACGCCATCGTATTCGTGCCTGAACCAATCGCGACCCATAGATTCGGTCTGGGTTTACCAAAGGTGAGGGTCGTATCACCTACGTCTGATACACCATCCAACGAGAGTTGTAGGTCCTTCTTATAAAGGCTCTTTGCTGAAAGTGTCATCGTCTGACAGGTTATGGTCGGTTTTAGGGTGAGGGATTGTACTGTGTTCTTATCTATGGTTTCAATGAGGTCTGTTTCACCTGAAATAAACCCGATTCCGTTGCGCTTCACGGTCAAGAGAAGTTGTACCGGATTTGCGCTACAATGTAGATTGGAAGTAATGGTCGTAGACCCGGATTGGACTGGTCGAATCGTGGTCCCGGAGATGGTCGCAACGCCTGGATTCGAACTGGTAAACGAAGTGCCCGCAATCGGTACGAGTAAGGTATCCGTCTCTATATTGACCGTCATAGAGGTGACTGGATTGACCGTATAGAGGGTATTGATGGAGGGCTGGTCTAAGTCGTAATTGAACATTTTGAAATCATCTATCGCTCCGTTCAAGGCCGGGTTGTTCGTATAGGTGGATTTTCCGATATAATTGGTGGAACGTATCACGATCTCGGATGGATGATAGGGACCCGTTGTTCCACCATTCTCATAATTGGTATAATTGGCCGAAGTGATAGAGGCCTGAAGTACTTTGTTGATATAGATGTTCCATGTGCCCCCATCCGCGCTAATGGTCCATACCAGATGTCTCCATACGTTGTCGTTACAGTCTGAATATACATTGTTTAATACACAAGAGGTGGTGTCTGTAGTGACCGAAATCCGGAGATTGTTATTGACGAACAACGCCGCAATTCCGTGTGTTTGCTGGGAGCCTGAACCATTTCCAAAGTCAAACAAATGAGTGAAATCGGTATCGGACGAGGCGTACCCAGAGGGAATACTAGCTTTAAACCAAAAAGCAAAACTGAGCCCAGTTTTTGCGATACTGAACGAAGGATAGAGTATATAATTTGGATTTGCTCGTGTTGAGACAAGTAGAGATGTTTCGGTAGGCAGAGGAATTCGAAAGTAAGACGCGGTCAGGTTCCCAGATGTATCCAATATACCATAATACGAGGCCAAGTAGTGTTCTACCTTCCTTCTTTCGAATAAAGATAATTGTCGATTGTACATAAGGATATCCAGAATCTGGCCATCACTACGTTCGGGGTTATTCCCTCCATTAATACACAAAGTGGGTAGGTACGTGATACCAGGATTCAAATTGACTCCTCTTGAGACACCGTTTGTAAAATATTGTGTGGCGATATCGGTTCCAATGAAAAAGTTATTCCCGTGAATATCGGAACGTGTATTGTAGTCTGTTATCCACGCATCGTGGTGGGCCACACCAGTACAAGGAGGGTATTCATATCCCCAGTGACCGGATAAGAAATTATTGGTTATCCCTGAAATAATTCTCTGTTTATTCGTCCCACTATAACGCGTAATTGTAAACAGTGTATAGGCGTTAAGCTGGTTATTTTCAAAATTTACAAAAAAGGATGTATCAAATTGAAGAGCATTTGTGGTTCTATATTGACTGTCTCCACTGTGAGGAGTGAGAATCATTGTTCCGGTGGTGGTCACGGTATTCCCTAGAGCAGAATCTACCCATACTTTGCTGATAGGATTAAAATCGGATGCTTTGAACCGTCGATGAAGTCCTGAGGTCACTGGATTGGTCGTGACTAAATACGCATCATTTAAAATCAATTTGGAAAAACTATTCCCCGCACGATAATAGAAATCAGGGATGGGAGTGTCTACTACCGTGAAAATAGCGGTGGCTGTTTTACCCGTAGAAACTTGGGTGGCCGTAATGACCGAAGTTCCCGTTCGTAGAGCGGTAAGAGAGGTCCCCGAGACGGTCGCAACCGAAGTATTTGAACTGGTATAGGTGAAGACGTTTGAGGTATCCGACGACGCATTTAATGTAACGGTTGAACCATAGAATATGGTCTGAGGATTGAAACGAACGGCAGGTAAAACCGTGTACATTGCCGTTTTCGTACCAGCACTATAGTCGCCGTTGGCATCTTGGGTTACCGTAATTAACGTAGTGCCCTCTTTTAGAAGGGTGAGTGTGGACCCCGATACGGTCGCGACCGATGTATCCGAACTGCTATAACTATAGGCTCCCAAACTAGGAGAACTAGGGTTTAGCGTGACCGTTGACCCAACCACAACAGATGTATCGTTGAAGGTAATCGCCGGGGGTATCTTAAGAATCAAGGAAAAACTTTTGTTGGTGTAACTAGATGCGTAGGTATAAGAAAAGTTGGTAAATGTTGAAATAGGCGAAATATTTGTATATACATTCGTAAGAACCGAAACTGGGCTGTTCGAAACCATATTGGTAGATACCCCGGTTTGAAAAGAATAACCCAAACCTACAGGAGTTATTGCTGAACTCAGTTTTAAGTACCCAAAATCTACATAGATGGTTCCACTTTTCACATGATTGGATAAACATAAGGTAAAATTTACATTCATGATGGAGTCACCCGGAGAAACCGAACCCGGATAAAGTACATTCGCAAACCCTACAGAATAATACAACACTAATTTGTCGGAGAATAATTTTGTTTTGATACTATTGTTACTGTAAACATAATAGTCGCTTGTTGAAAAGAAACTGTTGAAATTACAAAGGGTGGCTGGACTGTTTGACCTGCTTTCTCTGGGTGTTCCAAACAAGAGCATGCCACTCGAATTCGCATAAATACTTGAATAACTTATTCCATTCCACACAAACGAATTTGTGCCGAGAGATAGGGTATAAAGGATACTAAAGTCATCTGTCTGTGATATGGTAATAGCATCTGCGGGTGCGGACACATAACTACCCGAGGCATTCGGTCCAAAAATATAGGTAGCCATACTATTATCAGAGATTAATAGAGGGTTCCTTTTACTCCAATCGCTAGATTCTTATATCCGGCTTGATAAGTATCCACAGAGAAGCTTAACGAGTCCGTCACTACTTTGCTGTCGGTCTGGCTATACATCCCAAAACCAATGTCCAATGCGCTCTTGCCTAAACCTATCCAGTTTTTACCATCGACGGAATAGGCAAGCGAGTTTGTTCCTGACCCCGCAGCAATCCATCTTTTTCCGTTCCACTGTACAAAGTAACAAATGCTGAATAGGGATGCTCCTATCCCGGTCCATGCGATTCCATCGTAAGAATAGGCAAGCGAGTTGGTTCCCTCTCCTCCGGCCACCCACATAAATCCATTGCTTGCGATAGCATTTGAGCTAGTAGAAAAGAGGGTTTTTCCAAGGCCGTTCCAGGTTTTTCCGTCGTAAGAGTAAGCCATACTATCCTGAGTCCCTAGCCCAGACCCTATCCATAGTTTGTTGTATGCGATAGCATATCCGCTTGTAAGAGGTGAGGATACATAGACCCATGTTTTTCCATCGTAAGAATACGCAAAGGCGCTTGTGCCATCGACGGATGCCATAAACATAGACCCATTCCAACAAATCGCATAGACTTGGGTAAACGTATTTGAAACGGGGAACCAAGATAGACCGTCGTAAGAATAGGCTAACGTTTTCGTTCCCGCTCCTCCTGCGACCCATATCGTCCCATTCCATGCGAGTCCATGAACATTATTGCTAAAGATGGACTTCGATTTAGGGATGGGATTCCAGGTAATTCCGTCCCAAGAATAAATCATGGTATGCGTGGTTCCCGTGCCACCAACTATCCACATTGTTCCATTCCACGCAACGACATAACCTTGAGTTAAATGGGATTGAACCGCATTGGTCCAGGTAAATCCGTCCTCGGAATAGGCAATCACCTTTGACATATTTGTATTCGTTACTCCCACTGCGATGGTGGGCTGGGACATATAGATAGCGGTGTCGGGTTCTAAACCGTTGTACGCAATAGACCGTGCTACCATATTTCCAACATAGGACCAGGTAAATCCATCATAGGAATACAGCATATTCGTGTTGGTACCCACAAGCCATTTTTTACCATCCCATAATACGCCATGCCCCCAAGTGATACTAGAAACTTGAGTAAACGAAATATTCACACGGCTCCACCTTTTTCCATCATAGGAATAGGCTAGATTTCCAGTTCCGGCGGTTTGCACGGGAGAACCTCCTAAGGCAATCCACATTTTTCCATTCCACTCTACTGAAATGAAACGTGGACTTAACATAGATGTGATTTCTCCGGTGGAGGTAGCTCCTTCGTTCCATAGTTTTCCATCATTCGACCAACATAGTGTATGGTTGATTCCTTGACCACAGGCTACAAACATTTGTCCATTCCACTTCACATCAAGACCATAATTCGTTAGTGGTGGATTAGGAACAAGAGTCCAATTCGTTCCATCTGTAGACCAAGCAATGGTATTGTCCCAATAACCTACAGCAACCCATAGTTTTCCATTCCAAGCGAAACCACAACAGCTATCAGAAAACGGAGCAGCAACTCTTTCAAAAAACGTTCCAGTATTTGATTTCGCAATCTGACGAATCGGACCATTCGCAACCGTCCCGCCATATCCTCCTACTAACCATTGGGTACCATTGTAAGCAACGCAATTACACCAATCTGTAATGACGGTATTCCCCAATCCGGTCCAATTGATTCCATCGTAAGAATAAGCAATCGTATTTTTACCTGTAGCTTGTTGTACATCATTACCTCCTACCGCAACCCAAAGTGTCCCATTGTATAAGACATCGTTACATCCATTGTTAATGATAGAGGTTCCTAACCCTTTCCATGTGAATCCATCATAAGAATAGGATAGTTGAGGCGTAGAGACATAGAGTCGCTGTTTAAACACAATTTGGTTTTCGAGCGTATTGTTGTGATGGATACAAATCCCCACACCCATTACTGCTACCTTCGGATACCACGTGATACCATCATACGAATAGGCGATTTGAGGAGATGCGACACTCACTACAATAAACATGGTGCCGTTCCATTTGATACGCCGTGCGCTAGTGATATAAGGTGTGGTTACCGGTATCCAGATATTGTTGCCATAGGTATAACAAATGGTAGAACCACCTGTCCCTACGGCCACCGTTACGATTCCATTCGACGCAATACCATGACATTCCGTTGTGAAAAAGGCTTTTCCTCTTCCGACCCAGTTAATTCCATCGACCGAATCCGCAATGAAATTGTAAGGACCTACCCCTGCGGCAAGCCATTTTGTTCCATCATAGGTGACACCAAATAGACCACCTCCAAGTGCGTCTGTTACAATCGGAAACCATTGTACACCATCATAGGAATACGCATAGCGATAGGTGCCTGTACCTCCTACCGCAATCCACATTTTTCCATTCCAAGCGACATCCCTCCCAAAGGTAGTGAGTATATTTGGAATTGACCCGGATACTGCGTACCAATCGATTCCATTGTAGGAATATCCAATACTATTGGTTCCACTTCCTACCACGACAAACATTTTCCCGTTCCACGCAACATCATGGATATTGCTGGTAAAAATAGGACATGCTTTGCTGGTCCAGTTGATTCCATCGTAGGAATTGGCCACGTAGGGAATCAAAGTCTTCGTGCCTACGGCGACCCACAAGGTTCCATTGAACACGACCCCTACGACTTCGGTCATGAGGGTGGTCCCTAATCCAGTCCAGTTTATCCCATCATAGGAATACGCCAAGCTATGGGTGGTATTTCCACCCATGACCCACATCTTCTTTTTGGATTTGCCGAAGCTTACCTGGGTATCCCCTCCTTGAGATAATCCATTCATGTTACAGGTCATGTTTTTCTTGTAGACATTCAGGGTTGTCTCGAATCCGATGGTTTGAATATCTCCATCTCTGGTTAGGTTCACAGTTTTTTGTGTGTTGTTCTGAATCACATCGACCAAGTCATACGCGGAACCATTCACGACGGTTTCAAAATGGGTCAGAGTAGTGGTGGTGAGGACAGGACTCTCTGAGATGGAAGGATGTATGGTCAGGGTTGCTGTAATGGTCTCGGTCCATTGTAGGGCGGTAATCGTGGTGGTCCCTACCCCGACCAGAGTGACTACGTTGTCTACAATGGTTGCGACCGATGTATTGGAACTGGTAAAGGTAAAGCCCCCTGACCCGGTAGACACAGGATTGGCCAACGTAAAGGGCGGGTCGCCAAATCGTTTCTGAAAAGAAGGGAACTGACTCAGCGTATAGGTTCCGGAGAAAGCCAGGTCTGTATAGAGTGCGCTAATTTCTGTTTGGGAGAGTGGTCTGTTCCACATTTGGAAAGTATGGATAGAACCATTTAAAAAACGATTAAGCGTATCATCCGTACTCCAATTTGATTTCGCGATATAGTTAGATGACCGTAATTTACTTGCTGGATGGAATGGGGATGAAACATTTCCTGCGCTATTATACCCAGTTGCTGAAGTAATCGTTGCTCTCAGTGCCTTGTTGATATAAAACCGATAGGTAAGACCATCCGCGCTAATCGTCCAGACAAAATGAGTCCATACATTATTATTACACCCTGTAATTACATTGGTTAATTGAAAAAATTGATTTGATGCGTTGTATATTGAAAATCCTAAATCGTTCCCAAACATAAAACAAATGATATTGTCTAGATTTGTCCCATTCCCAAGGTCAAATAACCGGGAATAGGATAAACTATTGTCCGATTTAAACCATAGAGCAAAGGTGAGCCCCGTTTGAGCAATATTGAACGACGGATAAATAATCCAGTTGGGATTGGTGGTCGAGGATACTAGCATTGAGCTCTCGGATACAAGCTTTTCTCTGAAATACTTCGGAATCAGGGTGTCTCCGGTGTCCATGTTCCAGGTTTTATTGATGGCAGACTGTTCCAGAGGGTAGTTGTACATCTGAAAGTCGTCGACGGAACCGTTGAGTTTATTATTCGTTTCACCTGAAAAACTACTCTTCCCAATAAAATTTGAAGTTCGCAGGACACTCGATGGATGAGAGGGGGCTACACTCGTTTGGTTCGTATACGAACCATAGTTGGATGAATTGATATTCGCTACGAGTACTTTGTTGATGTAAAATTTCCAGGTTAAGCCATCTGCGCTAATGGTCCATATCAAGTGTCGCCACGTATTATCATTACATCCCGTATACACTTGGGTTAAATGACATGCCCCAGAGTCTATGGTAAATACGCCAATACCTGTACCATACGTATACAAGAGGATATTGTTGATATTATTGCCGTTTCCAAAGTCAAAGATTCGTACCCAGTTATTATTTGGTGCGATATTAAACCATAGAGCAAACGTGAGTCCCGTTTGCGCAATATTAAACGACGGATACGTGATGTGGTTGTCAGCATTCGAAACCAAAAGATAGTGCTCGGTCTCGAGAGGTGCCCGAGAGTAAGATGCGGTAAGACAACCTGACAGGTCAAGTAGACCATAATGAGACGCCAAATAATGTTCCACTTTCTTTTTCTCGTGTTCCGATAATTCGCGGTTATATATGAGAAGGTCGAGAACTTGACCGTGACTTTCTTCTTGAGAGGTAGTGTTAATGTTTAACACAGGAATAGAGTAAGATAGCGGTGTATCCGTATCTCTAAGTATACCATTGGTAGAATAGGTAGTTGCTGTATCTGTGCCAATAAAAAAAGAGGACCCATGTAAGTCTATTAGGGGGCTCGTTATCCAGCTATTATGATGAGCCACGCCTGCGTTTCCTGAATGATGACCTGATAAGAAGTTTGTACCTGCTGTTGTGTTCGTTATAATTCTATGCTTGGATGTACCGCTATATCGAGTAACGGTAAAAAGGGTGTACAACGTAAAGGAACTGTTATTAAAGGTGACTTTTCCTGTCGTATCGAATTGAATCACGTTCTTGGTTCGAAATTGCTTGTCTCCGCTACGGGACACTTTTGTCACGGTGCCGGTTGTAGAAACGGTAGTTCCTGTGACAGAATCCTTCCAGACATTGTTTGAAAAATCTTCTGCTTTGAATCTACGATGAAGCCCACTTGTCACAGGGTTTACCGAGCCTATGTAAGCATCGTTTAAAAGTAGCGTGGTTCCTGTTCCCACATTTTTAGCTCGATAATAGAAATCAGCCATTACTATTCTATCATATTATTAAATCAGGAGATTGAATTAAAAATATTGTTTACTATTAATGGCACAAATCGCAATACCTTTAGTGGTGGTGGGGGCGCTTTATTTGATGTCCAACGAAAAGGAAACAGAAAAGGAAAAAGGAATCGAAGGGTTTGAAGGGGCGGATGTAAATGAATCCCAAATGTTGTTGCGTGACAAAACAACCGACTTCCGAAATCAATACGCAACGTCGAAACATACCCTGAACAACGAAGGCACCTATTCTCAATATCAAGACAAGTACTTTTTTAAAGAATCCACCCAGAGAGACCCCTTGTTTAATAACGAGGCGGAAGCCAAATTTAAATCCCTGAATGGGGAAACTCTGTCGAATAAGGAGGTCACTCATAACAACATGACGGTCTTTTATGGGTCCAAAAGCTATGGAAATCTACCCGATTCCGATTATCGTTCCTCTACCCTAGACAGCTATAGTGGATTAGGGACACTGTCGATTGAAAAGAAAGAAATTAGCCCCATGTTTAAACCACAAACCAATCTTCAAAACGTTTATGGAAATCAAAACCAAAGCGACTTCATTCAGAGTCGAGTGAATGAATCTTGGCGAAAGGCCAATACAACTCCTTGGCAACCGGTTCGAGACAACAAGGGAGAGGTCGGGTTTAACTGGGCGATGGCAGACCGAGACAAGTCCATGCCGAAATCGGTGGATGAACTGCGCACTACCAACAAACCCAAGGCCAATTATGGTCTTGATTATAAAGCGCCAGCATATGACCCCAAAGCCATTTCTCTTGAGATGAAACCACAGGACCGAATGGGACAATTTGTGAAAAAGGGTCCGGATACCTATCACGTGAACAATTCCGTCGAGATGATGGGGACACCCGGAGGATTTGAAAGGCCTCGTGTCGCGCCCGAACAAATGTTGACGGACGAACAACGTGACACCACCAACGTGGAATACTATGGTGTGCGCGGCGTAGACGACATTGGTTATACAAGCAAGGGAGAAGCAGGATACGTTCACAAACAACAACTGAGGTCAGACACGGTACTTAATGTAGCCAATGCGACCTTCAATCCGATGCATGGTGAAAATTACGGAAAGTCTGGATACAAAGCGTACATTAACAACCGCGACAACGACACGGATTATTTTGGTGCGATTCAAGGAGCGTTTTTGGCAAACGTGGTCAGTCCTCTGGTAAAAACCCTGAAACATACCAAGAAAAAGGATGTGGAGGCTCCCCGGGCAAATCTAAAAGGGCCTGCTCGGTCTATTGTGTTTAATCCGAAAGAACAAATGCCCGTGACCCATCGTGAGATGTATACCGAGAAACTAGGCATGAATCATTTGTCGTTCGAGCGTCAGCAAGGCACGGGTTACCAAGTGGCAAACCCCTATCTTCCGGAAACCCAGCGACCAAGTACCAGTGCCGAAGTGTATGGTCATGCGAACGGAACCGAAAAATTCAGGTCGTATGGGGCGGAATACAACCAGCGTAACATCCAGAAACCCTACGAGAATCGTATCCCGAATGGAAACGCGAAAGAGTTCCAACGTGACCGGAACTTTAAGACTGTAGACCGAGAGCAACAACAAACTTACCAGACGGTGGGTGCGAGACCGGGTATGCCTCATGTCCAATTCATGGGAGAACAGACGAAAAATGTGACTGCTTACGAGAACATCCAAGAATCGTATAACAATGCGGACCTACTGAAGGCATTCAAGTCCAATCCGTATACGCAACCCTTGAATAGCTTCGCCTAATAAGTATTTAAATCTACAGATAGAGTATGTGCTGGAACGCAGATATCTCTCTTAACACGTTCCTCTTTGGTTGTTTTGTGTTGGTTTTTATTTATTTGACCCACACGTATACACGATACAAAACACCCATGTTTGATGAACCATTGGTTTATCTATTTTTGGGTGTATTAGTCTCTATGCAGTTATTCGAGTTTTTTATGTGGAGAAATTTAACACACAAAAAAACGAATACGATATTATCTAAGATAATATCTATATTTGTAGTGGCTCAGCCATTATTACTTATGTTGTTGATACAACCTCAGATGATTCGCTACGGAATGATTACATCCTATATTATATATACAATTCTGTATCGTATATACAAATTGAATTATAGCCCTTTCGTTTTTAATACATCGGTGTACAACGGTCATTTAAAATGGGAATGGATGGACGTGAAAGGATGGGAAAGAATGAATCATCTTATCTATTTAGGATTTTATGTCCTTTCCTTATTCCTAGTAGACAATCATCTGCTTAAAATTTTTGGAATATCTACTCTACTCATTTCGATTCTATTCTATTATAAAGATGGAACTTTCGCTTCGATGTGGTGCTGGATAGTAAACGTATTTTTTCTATATGTTCTTCTCGACATATTACTGATACAACCCTTCCTTGAATACAACGGACTTTGTTAAGTCCAAGGATGTTCTTTAAATATTTTGTAATTGTATGTATATTGCTTTTCTCTTCATTCTGTTTGGGGGACTTTTATGGTATAAGGAAGAGAAAAACAGCCTGTTGAATTGGCCCATTGCGTTTAGTATCGCATGTATTTTATTTGGTGCGGTTTTATTGTTCTATGGGATAGAGCCGGTTTCTGGAAAGAAGTCTACAGAGGCATCGAAACAAATACTACAATGGCATTGGGTTTTTATTTTGGGACTTATCTTTCTGGGTTCTGTCTCTTATACCATTGCTGCGTATTTTCATCTAAAAATGGAACAATGGGATTTCTTGAAGGCTTTTCTGATTGCGGTACCCTTTCTTCTCATCGAATATCAGTTTTCTCTGAGAGGAAACTATTACGCCAAACAACATTTGATGATGAATGCTGTACAAATTACGATTTTAACCATGATTTTTTACTTTTTTAACGCATGGATACTCACCTATTTTTTCTTGAAACAGCCCATCGTATGGTGGCGTGAATGTTTGGCTTTTTCTTTTATTGTTCTGGCTTTTCTCACGACAACTACACTAAAATAATCGTATAATGAAGACAAAGAAAAGGGAGGCGCAATTAACGAAACAGTTTCTCCAGGTAATGCATACCTGGTAATTGATTCTTGTTGTTCAACAGTTTCATGTAAGAATCCCACAACACGAACACTTTCTCGTCCCAAATTATCCATCCTACATACATCAAAAACATTCCTAAAGTTGTATAGATATCCTTTTCGGACATGGCCGTATTGCGGATAGACCATAGAGGCAGGACTTTTAACAAGAGTAAAATCAAGGTAAAATAGAGGATATTCGTGAGTTTCACATTATAATAAATCATGGTCACCAAGACAAACAGATGCTCGAGTACACCAATATACAAGGCGAATTTTGGATTATGGGTAAAAATCCCGGTCATGTAGAGCACATACCATAGAAAAATCCAGTAACTAAAAATATAGTCTGGCCTTAACGGGTCACTCATTTAAAATACTTATACAAATAAATCTGAAGTTCGCGTTTTAAATCTTCAGGTAATTGGGTATTGTGTCCTTGGTATACTTCTATATGGTCTCTAATAACTGTGAGAATTTCATTCGCTTCTTTTAAGTGATACTTCTTGTAGACGTCGCCGTTCGACAGGACCCTTGTTTTACAGAGGAAAGGTTCTGGTTTTTGTCGAATGAAATGACATCCGATGGAGTCATCTGGGTCTAGAACTTCATACTCGTAATAAAACCACGGGTCGTCTTGTTTGTAGTAACAACGTATCCGGTCCTGTTCTCTTTTGTAATGGATGGTCTCGTGCTGTTTGGTATGAATGTTCATGCTATCGATGGAATGGAGTTCGAAATCTTTCGCAAAAATAGGTTCCAAGAAGTAAAAGGCCGGGTCTATCACATAATAGGTGGTGGTCGTGACAGGAACTAGAAGGGCTACGTGGCATAAATCCGGCGTACCCTCCACACGATAAATAGAGGGAACGGACGCAGGCACGATATAGGATTTGACCTTGTAATTGGCCTTCAGGTATCGCTTTAAAAAGGTACTAAGAGCAATACAGTTCCCTGAGTTGTATTTCTCTAACGTTTTGGCGGAAGACGTCAACTTGTATTTAATATACGGAAAGGTCGAAAAGGAAATATTTTCGTAACAAGTAGACAATGCGTCCTTTATCATCGACACATGAATCACTTGCTTGGTCAATGGAATCAGTTTCGTTTTCATTATATACAAATTATAAAAAAAGAACCTAAACAAAGCGTCAAAGGGAAAGTATGGAGGACTTAGATAGACTCATCCTTACCTTAAAGGAAACCAAGACAATTCCCCACCTTTTGTTTTATGGAGAGCCCCATGCCGGAAAACGGAAGAAGGTTCAACAGTTCCTTCGTCGGATTTATACACCGGAGGAATACAAACAGTACTGTATGAAAATAGAATGTGCGACTTCGAATGGCATCAAGATGATACGGGACGTGATTAAAGAATTCGCAAAACAGCAAATAGGAAATCATGTCTATTTTAAAAGCATCGTCCTGTATGATGCGGAGAACCTGACCATTGATGCACAATACTCTTTGAGACGGTGTATAGAAGTCTATAGTAAGACCACCCGTTTTTTTATTGTGACGTCGAATCGCGACCGGTTGTTGAACCCCATTTGTTCCCGTTTTGTTCATCTTTATGTTCACAAGACCCCCATTGTCAAAGAGCCTACCGTCTTTCCCGCTAGCTTGAAAAAATGGTTAAAAGAGCCGGACCTCACCCAAGTCGCGACAAAACTATATAGCCAAGGTGTCTATGGGGACCAGCTGTTAGAGTATTTTAAAGACTCGGATAAATATTGTCTCGTAAACTTTAAATATGAATCGGTGTGTAAAGAACTCAAAAACGAAGTATGGATTCTTCATTATCTCCTTCAGTCCTTTTTAGGGTGATTTATCTTGAATGCGTTTTACGGCTCTTTATTCTTTAACTGAAAAGTGTATATGGAAGATTATACCTCTAATGTGTTGACGGATTCGAAGAATGAATGGTCCATCCTATTGATTAACTACTTAACTCCTCATGTGATTGACGGGTTTCGTTCCATTTTTAACGAGTCTGTCCAGTTGTGTGAAAAGAGTGATGAACTCGAAAAGTATTTGATGACCTTTCAGAACTTGTTGAGCCGGATTCCGAAATGGAACAACGAAATGGTTCGCAACGAGAAAGAACGAATCATGAAGCTTTGTAATTGTTCCTATCTAGAAGATTTGATGACTTGTGTTCATATTATCCAGTTGAAAATTTTGAGCTGTGTTCGGGTGGGCAATGAAACCAAGAAAATCACAATTGACATTCCGGATTTTGGTTCCTTTCTCCACAAAGTCTACATTAACGTGGCTCGAAAGCTCTATTCCAACATTTATTTGTTTGAGATTGACATTCCTAGCCTAGAGATTCAAAAAAGAAATCGTGAGTTCGAAGTGATTGTACAGACATGCGTCATGAATACGATTCGAGACAGTATTCCTGTTGAAACGTTGCTGAGACAATACATCGATGAATCTACCGAATATGAAGTCAAACGCGAGCCAGTGAAAGAGACTCCGGTCGAGAAGCCGGTGGAGAAACCGGTGGAGTCAAAGGCGATTGAAGTGAAGAATGAAGTAAAACCAGTGGAGGTGAAGCCCGTTGAGTTAAAACCAGTGGAAGTGAAGCCCGTTGAGTTAAAACCAGTAGAGATTCCTGTGGAGCCAGCGATATCCGCGGAGGTGAAGAATGAAGTGATTCCGGCTGAACCCAAACAGAATATTTCTTTTAATGAGCAGTTGGAAACCTTCGAAATTCCAGTGGAAGAGGATTCACTCCAAATTGGCGAAGAGATTCCCCTCAATCGGCTCTCTTTTGAAGATTTAGAAAAATCCTCTTCCTGTGAAATTGATTTAGGGATTGTAGAATTGTAATTAAGTTTAGAATGTGTCCTTTTTTTCCGGATTCATTCTAAACATGGAAGAAGTGTATGTAGCCTTGATTGTTGGATTCCTTTATTTTATTTGTAAAGTCGTTCTCAACAAATTTCAGAAACAGGACACTGGACAGAGAGATATACGAGATAGTTTTTTAGTGGCCGCATTGGTAGGTGGAGTCCTTTTTGTAAAGAAAACCAACTTTGCGAGTCTGTCGGAGAAGGCAAAAGTGTTTGTGAATGAACCCGGCTTCTAATAAGGGGTCGTGGCCCATGCGCCGTAGGGCTCCGCATAAGGGTTGCGCACCTTAACGACGCTTGGGCTCCGCCCTGAATTATAGTCATGGTCTTGCCATGTGATAAGTATTTGAATTTTAAAACTTGGAATGATTTGGAACCGTATTCCACATCATTTAATCTCATTTAATTTGAATTTTAGTGCGGACAAGTTCGTCAATGTCCACGTAGGTATCGAGAGACGAAGCCACATACTTTTCAAAACAAGCATGTGTTAATTGACGCTCCGGTGTGTGATTGTGGACAATTCGAGCAATCATTTTATAGAGTTTAAAATCAGGGTATCGGTCTTCCCCGTTCTTTTTATAGAGTACATTCACACCAGCGTCGTCATAAATCCATGAGATGATGAGGTCGTACACAGGTACCTTTTTAAATTTCTCTAAATCATTCAAATCGTCAATGATAAAATCAATGATGGAACAACCTAGGCGACACAAATCAAAACTCTTGTTGGGAAGAAGACGGGGCTTTTGCGGATTGTAAAAGGGCTCGAAATTATATTGCGTATACGCCATTCCGTGTTCCGAGAAACTATCACTACAAATGACCTTATCGTTCACGGTATAAATGGCTCGTCCAAAGTCAATGATTTTATAAATCTTTCCGAACGTGGGAATTTTATAAAAGACACCTTTAATTTTATAATACAAAAATTCCTGGTCCGTCGGAATGTACATGATGTTGTTTGTGTGTAAATCATTGTGTGTAAAATCAAAGAGTTCCTGGTACGTATACAACATGAGGATGACTTGGAACATGGCGCTCTCCAATTCTTCCACGCGTAGCTCGTTTTTCTCCAACAACGAATCCAGCGTATTCTCACATTTCTCAAGGGTGACCACTTGGGTAGGCATATCTTTTAGCACCAATATCAAGTCAATGGGCTCTTCCATCGATTCAAAAGACTGGGTTTCTTCTTCACATTCTTCGTCTGTGTGACTGATTTCCGAATCGTTGTCATATTCTTCTGCGGATTCGGTTGCCTCAATGGTGGCTTCGCCTGTCTCGCTTGACTCATTGGTTTCGCTTGTCTTTACACTCATGTCAGACTGCGCTTCTTCCTCTCCGGAAAGTTCTTCCATCTCAATCTCAACATCTTCATCTGAGATTTGAATCGGGGATTGCGCTTTCTTTGAAAAGACGGATTCGTCTTTGAAATGAAAAAGGGTATTGAGCTTGTCGTTAAAGTAGTTGGAATCACAGATGTATTCAAAATCATCGGCCACATTAATTTCGACTTCTTTCTGTATACAGACATAACTGTCGTACACCTGTATGCCATGTACAAAACCCTTCTTGTGAAGTAGGTCGGTGACATAATAGAAGAAGCTATCCACATAGGCATAATTGTGACAGGATTGAATGGCTGACTGAAAGAGTCCCTTCTCTGAAGTTTCCATGGACTCAGAAGGAAGAATGGAGAGGTCTTCCCCTTTGTATTTGCCTATCAAATACTTTACATAATCGACGAGCGTAATGTATTTCTTAAAACAGGTCTGAACATTTCCAGACAGGTCCATAAACTCATATTCGTTGTAGGTTTTTTTCTCTATATACTCTTGTAGGGGGAAACGTGGCTGAATGCCTAAATAAGAATAGATAGGACTATAGTCTGTTTTTGCTACAAAGTCGTTCATTTCATTTTCCATATACTTTTTTTCGTGATAATTTAACTCATTCAAGCCATTCGTCAAAATAGAAGGGATGTTCTCTCCATCTATTTTAATGACCTTAGAGCTAAAAAAATTCGACATGAAGCGGATTGTCTTCAATAAAGATGAGAACAAAGGTCCCGTGATTGTTTTGATAGGTCGCCGTGATACGGGTAAAAGTTACTTGGTTCGAGATTTGTTGTATCATCAGCGAGACATCCCGATTGGTACCGTCATCTCGGGCACAGAGAGCGCGAATCATTTCTATTCGGACCATATACCTCCTGTGCTCATTCACGGAAAGTTCGAGACCAACATCATTCAGAACATTTTATTGAGACAAAAACAAGTGATGAAACAAGTGAGACATCAATTGGATGTGTATAAAAAATGTACCATAGACCCGCGTACGTTTGTGATTCTGGATGATTGTTTGTACGATAGTTCCTGGTCTAGAAATGAGCTCATGCGTATGATATTCATGAACGGACGCCACTGGAAAATTATGCTCATCATTACCATGCAGTATCCTCTAGGTATTCCACCCCAACTCCGTACCAACGTGGATTATGTCTTTATCTTGCGCGAACCTTATATTGCGAATCGTAAGCGAATTTATGAGAATTATGCGGGCATGTTTCCGACCTTTGAATCGTTTTGCCAAGTTATGGACCAGTGTACCGAGAACTTCGAATGTCTCGTCATTTGTAACAACAGCTCCAGCAATGAGCTCAGTTCACAGGTCGCATGGTACAAGGCTAACCCGACTCCGCCATTCAGAATGTGTGCACCCGAACTATGGAAGATGAAATCCAACGAGGAAGAAGAAGAACCCGCATTTGATTCGAAGAAGAATATCAAGCAAAAGATTAACGTGAAGAAGACCAAGTTCTAGAGCGACCTTTTCGTCTACTCTGGCTCTTTTTCATACCTTTTGCTCTGGTCTTCCGACGTTTCCTCGTGGTACGTTTACGGCCTCCAGTGACAGCACTAATGGCAGGATTAGTGTTAGGGAGAGGACGATTGACAGGCTTAGCTCCAGGCTTAACATATTTATACCGGATACCTTCATCTGAATCGATAAATGTTTTGTAAATGGTTCTCCATGCCGCTGTATAGGGCTTATCATATTTTTCATGAAACTCTGGAAGGTTTACTCCTTCCCATGTATCCTTCAAAAGAATCCCTTTGATAGGGTCATCCATTTGAGCGGCTGATGCTGCCATCAAAGTAAAGGTAGGGGGTCCCTCTACGGTTAATTGAACTACATTGTGATCCGCTAAAATAGGCGTTTCTTTAGCGTAGGGTGTCTCAAATGCGACAAGTGAACCTCCTGTCTGTCGATTTACCTTTACAATGAACATACCGTCTATTTCTGGTGTCAAATTCTTTTTATCCACTTGGTTATTCATCAGAATACTATCGGGCCATCTATCTTTCTGAATCTCATGTTGACTCACGGAATATTCTGGTATATTCAACTGTTTTATTACCTCTTCCATCGAGGTTCTTGATTTTTTCGGGGTAATGTTCGAATCCCCTGTAATATAATCAACTCTCGATTTTAAAGCCCAATCATAGACCGTTTTGAATTGAGAAGGGTCATCTCCCGCACTGGCTCCGTGCCAATTGGCGATAGTGATGGTTTTATGATATTGGGTTTCTTCCAGGGTAAAGACCGTGACCTTGAGTGAGGTATTTGGAATAATCACTTGTTTTACATCTTTATCCAAAATAGTATAATTCTCCTTGAACTGGCTCGTATAGTAAAGGCCTAAAGATTGGTCTTTAAAATACTGATAGAAATGGGAGTTGCTATCTTCAACGAAAGATTTTTGGAAGGGCTCTGTAATGACCATTAGAACAGAATTGGTATAACCAAGAGCCTTCTTATATTGTTCAATCATCACGTCTTTGTTCATGGGGTGTTGTATCATAAATCCACCCGTGGGTTGAGGGAAGAGTAAAGAACCATATTGTTCTAATTTATACAAACGTTTGTTGTCTATAGTATCCGTATCCTTGATATAGATATCCTGTCTGATGTGGTCATACCATTCATCAAAATTAGGTTCTCCAAAAGAGGGCAGTCCAGAAGTCCCTGAATTCGCCCGCATTATCTCGTTAAATGCTTTTAAAGCTGGTTCAAACAACCGTTTTTTGAACAGTTCCTTTTCAGACTCCATATACATAAGGAGTATTTTAATTTAGTATTTAGGAGTTTAAAAAACTTATGGCCTATGGCTTAAGGCTTTTCTGAATTACCAGAACTACGGAAGACGTCTGTAAACAAAGCAGGAGTCGAAAGATAGCTCGTATCTCCCATGGGGCCTTTTGGACCCACAGGTCCGGGTTCTCCTTGAAACCCGCGAGGACCTAATGGACCCACCGGTCCAGGTATTCCTTGAATACCCCGAGGACCTATAGGACCAATCGGTCCTTGTACACCTTGAATCCCCATGTCTCCTGTATCCCCCTTTTCCCCCTGTGGGCCTATGATGGGAGGTGTCAACTTGTATTTGACGGTTTTTCCTTTCTCGCCCAAGTTCATCAAGGAAGCGGACCCGATAATTTCATTCGTACTGTAAAGAACCATCCTGTAATTTTGGATTCTCGTTTCACAGCAATCTGCACGATTGGTCAAAAGAATCGAATCTATCTCGACTCCATTCCCCAATTCGATCACCAACGTGTCGGGAGCTATGGAAGAAGAAATACTCGTATCCCGGACATTGTCCCATAATTTTTCAATTGGACCAAATTGGTTTCGCCATCCTCGGTTTCCATTCAGAAAATTGGCTTTGTTTCCTCCTTTCCAATATTCTACCATTTTCCCAGACTTATCGTAGATAGTCATGTCGCTTATATTTAACCAAGAGTCTTCCTTTGTTGTCATAAGAGCTCCAACAAAGTCTAGTTGTATTTTGGTAATAGGCGCATCTTTGGACAAGAGAATCGTTTCAATCAAATTCGGTTCGGAGACAAACCCCTCTTTACATCCCAGAAGCACGAAAAGGAGACAAAAGAAAAAAATCGCTATATACAGAAGAAGATTCGACATATATAGTGAGGATATATTTACTGGAGGTTACCGGAGGTTATCGAAGGTTACCGACGATTATCGAAGATTATCGACGATTACCGGAGGTTACCGACGATTATCCTAAGATTACCCATGTCTTTTTTTGTATAAAATATAACAGTGTGTTATTCTATGAAAACGAGAAAAAAAATACCCAAAAAGACGTTTCGCAACCTTCTTCTGTGGAAATTACCGAAATACACTCGTAAACATTTCCAACGTAAATACGATGGAAATTTTTACATTGACACCCTATACACGGAGCCCATGCGTGAGATATATTCCAGAAAACCTAAACCTCCCAGAAAAAGATGTTGCTATCCTAAAAGGATTCACCCCTTTACCCTACACAAAAAACAGTCCTACGTATGGAGAATATCGGGTGGATTGTTTCACCGAATCTGAAAGATTAAAGTATAATGACATACTAGACCATGGAACCGATTTCAGAAACACCTGAAGTGTATCATGATACATTCGCCGAATATCTACACAAGATTAAAGATTTGACCATCCTGGATGAAGAGATGATTCATCGTATTCGAGGATTTACAAAAGAAGAAAAGATGGAAATTATTGTCGCCATGAACCAAGTGATTTTTAGTTTATTATCTCTATTGGATATGTAATTTTCGTAGTGTAGTATAATGTCGAAACGCAGAAGATATGAACTACTACGAAAGATTTTGTCTAAGTATTTGAAACCTTTTCAATGGTAGTCCTTTGTTCTAGTGTTTCAAGCGCCTTTAACCTTTGAATTAACTCCTGAAAAGTATATCTAACCTGAAATGTCTCGGAATGTCGATTACGTTTTGACTTCACCACGATACGTCTCGTATAGTTTTTACGGGTTTTGACTCGTTCTAGGATTTCTTGGTCTTCTTGGATACGACGTAAGTCTTCTTGTTTCCACCTTGCGTCTTCTTGGATACGACGAGCATCTTCTTGTTTCCATCTATCTTCTTCCTGGATACTTCGAATGAGTTGATGGTCTATCGTTAAGGGATGAATATAATAAATCGACTGGGAATCCTGATAGGCTTGAAAACGTTTGTAAGCAAGCATTTCAGCATCGAACCTTGTCCTTTCCTCTTCTCTCAGCAAGTCTTCTTGTTCTCTTCTAGCCAATTCTTTTTTACGTCGTGTATTCTCTCCCGTCCTTCGTTCATTTCTTCGGAGGGCAAGCATACGTTCATCTTCCACTAACATATCGTGTTGTTCTCTCATCATATTTTCATCTTCAGGTGTATCTAGTTCTATGATATCTACATGAATTCGCAACCGCGAATAGCAACAATTCATATAGTATTCGGAGATTAAACAATTGCGGGGCCTTCTGCTCCCATCGGCCCTACTTCACCTCGGGTTCCTGGAGTACCATTTGTTCCATTCTTCCCATCTTTACCATTCTTCCCATCTTTGCCATCTTCCCCATCTTTGCCATCTTTGCCATCTTCCCCATCTCTACCATTCGTCCCATCTATACCCTTATTGCCATTCGTCCCATTTCTACCAGCCGGACCAGTCGCACCAGTCGCACCCATCGGACCAGCCGGACCATTCGCACCAGTCGGTCCAACCGGACCCATCGGACCCATCGGACCCATTATTCCCGGTTCTCCTTTTGCGCCATCTTTAGGCCGAATCATAAATTTATAAATGACACATCTACCATTTGAACCAAGTAGAATGAGAGGGATGGAGATAAACACTTGATTATAGTGGTATAAGACTAGATTGTAATTTTGTATTCTCGCGCCACAACAACCATCCCGATTAGTGATACTTATAGACCCGATTTCTCGTGCTGGATTTAAATCCATGATTAAATTTGAACGGTTGGTTGACGAATGGGCAATACTCCACGAATCATCCCACAGATGATGTACAGGATAACCACCAAGAGTTCCATCCGTAAAATACACATTTCCATTCTGCCAATACGGGAATCGTTTCCCACCTCTATCAAACATGGTTATGTCTGCCAAATTAATGACCGAATCACCCAACCCAGATTGGTCTCTCGGGTCTCTACCATGGTCAAAACGGATCTGTACACTGGTTATCGGTTTGAACTCATCAATATGAACGACGTGTTCATGGGTATCCCAGCTGAGGAATCCTTCGAAGGTACGAAAGAAAAAGGTCAGGAATAAAAGAAAGATTACAAAAAGAAGAACCTGGTCTGTTTTTCTCATACACTATCTAAATATTTTCAAAAGCATGTATATCTATAAAATTTGAGTGCGCGTGTCAATCAGTTCTACGTAGGTCGCATAATAAATGTCACCCTCCACGGATAAAAACCGTTTAAATCGATTGCTCGAAAATAAAATCAAACCAAAGGGTTCCTCGTCCGTTCTGAGTAGTTTGATTTTATTCCCTACTTTTGTATCTTGGGGTGTTTTGACCACGACCCATGTCTTCATAATGGGCTGACTCGTCTGAAGGGTCTTATCATCTACTTTGTGTATATACGAAATAGGTTCGGAATATTCTTTCACTTTTCGTGTATAACAAAAACAATTCTCGTATACTTCCACGTCGTCGTCCATATACTTCCTTCTTTTATTTTTTTCTAAACACTTAGACTCATTTTATATCCGGACGAATGTAAACACGTTTGGGGCATTCGTGTATCCATTTTATAAAAGGATTCCGGACCAGAATACATAATATGTTTGATGCCGAACTCTCTCAACTGATGATAACAATGGGAGCAGGGTTTAGAATCCACATACCCATCCTCGGCACTTCGTCGAGCCACATAGAGTCGCATGCGTCTAAAGGTGGTCCTGTCTTTGATGGGGTCCAGTTTCAGTTTCCTTATGGCATCTCTTAGCGCACTCATCTCCGCATGGCAAGAGATGGGATGTCCATGTTTGTCTCGAAAACAATTTCGTTCGTGGTTATATCCCCACGCAACAATCGACCCGTGTAACACAATCACGGAACCATGCCGACTTCTCATATGAGACAAGGTAGCATAATGGCTCGCCAGCGCCATGTATTTCTCATCTTGTTTAGACATTATTGAAGCAAGAACGGTTCCTTTGAGGTGTTTTCAATTTTAGGATAGAGTTTGCGAAAGAGATGTGCCATGGGGTTCATCGGATGAAGGGTTTCACAGAGCATCCCTTGAATGTTCATGAGTCCGTAGTCTTCGAGTAGTACATTGAACAACATCTGACCTTGGTAAGGTACCAATGAGACACCCTTGTATTGTTCCACGAGTCGGTAGGCAGCCTTCAATTTACCCTTCAGATAAATCTTGTGTTTCCTACTGATATAGGTGTCCATATTTGGATAATGCTTGCGAATCGAATCCTTTCGAAGAAGGACCAATTCTTTGTCAGAAGAATACGTGGAGGTAATCGCCACGATACTCTTTCCTTGTATGGTATGATAATGAGGTTTCAGGGTTTGAATCGCAACAATACCTTGGTCGGTGGTGATAAGCGTGTTTGCAGGGAAACAGGTCTCACTCACGACCGCAAATTCGTCGGTATAGGCTGGCGTGGTCAATAGGAGAGGTGATGGGAACTGGGACACTTGTTGTATCTCAAAAGAAGAAATCACCATACGACTTCCGTTCATCAGTTTGAACTGTAACTTTACATATTTATTTACGGTCTCGACAGGAATCATGTTCGTACCGGATAGAACCGTCTCTGACTGAGTGGAATGTAATTGGGTATAGGCCTCATCCGTATAATAGAGATATTCCGCATAAACTACCCCTACCAAAGATTGAACCTGTAGAACAAGCTGGAACGTAGGGTCTTGAATGTATCCCAGAGGGGCAGAATAATAGACATAAGGATTGACCGTAGTTTCCGTAAAGGAGAGGGATGGCATATCTACCGTAATAGAGCCTCCTTCGATATGCGCGAGGTCATTGATTTTTAAAGCATTTAGCACCATCAGACTTCCTTGTACCACTTTTATTCTACCAATCACATACAATGACATATTTCCATACTGAAGGGTTCCCGACTCAAATACATTTGAACCAAGCTGGACCGATTGGTTCGCGGTTTCTCCTAGATATTGCGTATGTTGCTCGTCCGAATAGAACAAGGTTGAAAACAGGACTCTTCCTGTAATCGAGGTCGTATGGAGTTCTACTTTGAAACTAGGGACCGCTACACTTGTTTTATAGAAGATGTCCACGTATTTAAACCCGTCGCTCATACTATAGATACTAAATATTCTTTTCTAAACATATCATTTACAAAAGAATATTAAGGGTTCACAAAAGATTTAACGATGAATCATGTGATTCTCATGTGATTAAAAGAACTTCTTGACAAAGGGAATCGTATCCAGCTGTTCGCGACCGTTGATTTTGAAAGAGCTGACCGTAAAGGCATCCACGGCCTTGTTCGGCAGAGTGAGCTGAACCGTAATAAACCGTGTTGCGTGTCCAGGTACCACAAACGTATTCGTACCGACCGTGAGGGATTGTGGACCTCCAAGAAGAAGTTGTGCTGTACCATCCGTATAAGAGGAGGTAGGATAGCTTATGGCATCGAACTTAGGGTTTCCGTCCACACTGGTTACTACGACAGTAACGTTTAGGTCTGCTGATGAACTGATGTAAGGATTTGGGAACCAGGTAAAATAACTGGAGTTTTCATAGATATTAAACACATACTTTGGAGCTAGTCCAGCAAACGTCTGAAGAGAAGTTTCCAGAGTCTCTAACTCAAAGACAATACGGAACTTGGTCTTATCTTTCAGACTACCGCCTGTCACGATAGGTGCGCCAATCGATAAGATGGAACCTCCCTGAGCAGAGGTGAGAGGGAGGGTCAACGCAGGGACGGTACTCTGTCCAAAGAGGCGACCACCGACAACCGCCATGCTTACCTGATAAGGGGAAAGCGTCTGAAGATTGGTTAACGCATCGTAGAATTGGATAGGGAAACTGATGCCGGTGACTGGATTTCCAGAATCTGCGTGAATGTCTCCGGAAGAAATCGCCATGTATCCCTTGAGCTTTGACGACCTCATGATGGGCACACCGAAGGCTCCATCAATCCACGAACCGGAACCCGTCGCAAACTGAAGTTTTCCATCGGTCTGAAGTTGTCCAGAGAGCTCTCCTTCTAGGGTGACATAATGGGTCAGGCGGTCATTCGCAGACTGAGCCAACGAAGTCGCAGCGGTGAGGGCCGATGTGGTAGAGCTCGCGAAAGGACTGTAGACATCCTGCTGAAAGACTGCCAATACACCCGACGCATCACCATTGGCTCCAGCGGGTCCTTGTGCTCCGGTCGCACCATCGGCTCCAGCGGGTCCGACAGGACCCTGTGGTCCAGTAGCACCAGCCGGACCCTCTGGACCAGCGGGTCCCTGCGCTCCGGTAGCACCTGTGTCACCCTTCATTCCAGTGAATTCACCAAAATCAAACCAAGCGGTTCCATCGAACATGAGCAAGTGGCGAGCCCAGTTCTGTTTTCCACCGGACTCCAACGTGGCAAGAGCATCACGATTTTCAGGTGTGTCTGCGCTAACCACCAAGTAATAGACGTTGGTCGCACTAATCGCGTTACCAGCCGAATCTACAAAGGTTGGGGACACAATGCCACTCAGAAGAGAAGATAAATCGCCATGGGCGTCTACCTTAAAGCCTTCACCGCGAGGTCCTTGAATACCCTGAGCACCATCCGCTCCCGTAGCACCCGCGGGTCCTTGGGGTCCTGTCTCACCCGGGATACCCTGAGGTCCCTGGATTCCCGTAGCACCCTGGATACCCTGAGGACCCTCAGGGCCGACAGACCCCGTAGCACCCTGAGGGCCCTGAGGGCCTGTCTCACCTTGAATACCCTGGGGACCCTGGAGACCCATCTCGCCCGCAATACCCTGAGGTCCTACTGGTCCCTGTGGGCCCTGGGGACCCGTCTCACCCTGAGGACCCTGGGGACCCGTCTCACCTTGAAGACCCTGAGAACCGGCGGGTCCTACTATACCCTGAGGACCCTGAACACCCTGAAGACCTTGTACTCCCTGCTGACCCATCGGACCTTCTGGCCCAGTAGGGCCCATAGGACCTTCAGGACCCTGAGGACCGGTAGGGCCAGCGGGGCCGGTAGTCAATGTGATAGATTCCACGGCGGAATAAACATCCTCCAATCGGTTCTCTACCCCATCAACCCGGTTCAGAATAGACTTCTTGTAGTGATTGGCGTCAAACGTGTGCGAGGCTGGTGTAATTGGCGGCATTATATACTTACAGAAGAAATTATTTTGAGAATGAAAGAATATATATTTCTCGATATTCTTTCATTCTAATCTTTAGATATGAGTTTCATATTCAAGGGTGATTCGGAAACGTATATAGGGTGGAATGGTCATCGCTAAAGCATTACTGTCTTTAGCACCTGTCTCTTGGAACAAGAGCATTACATTACCGGTGGAAGGTAAAAGGGATTCAGTATCCGTGTCGGATGCGTATAGCATAGACAATGTAGGATGGGTCTGGAAGGAAATGGTGCGTAACAGAGATGGCTCACTAGAGGTCAACGCATCTAGCGTATAGGTTTTGAGTTGGACTTGTATCGAATCCAAATTTCCTAGAGGTCCATAAGCCATGCCCGTAACACGCCTAAGTTTTCCACGGGAAGGAAGCAACAGTCCGTAAACGCCATCCATGGGACAAGACCCACAGGTCCAATGAATGGTACCCCTAACTGTGGATTCACCTTCCAGGAGAAGGAGGGATGAACAACGTTTATCTACATAGGTCTTGATTGCTTTCACGGTAGGATATTTGGTATCTGACGTAGCATCTGTTTCTACGTTTGTACTTTTGTTGACAAGGTCTTCCTTGGTAGTGTCTACCTGGACCGTATTGTTCAATCCAGCCTGGAGTGCCTGTAGTGCCTGTAAAGTGGAGTTGACAAATTGGGTTTGCTCAGAGGAACGACTGTCTACATAGGTCTTGACTGCTTTCACGCTGGGGTATTTGATATCCGAGGTTGCGTCGGTGACTATATTCACGCTTTTGTTGTCTACATCTTCCTTAAGAACCACCTCTTGCGCAATTTCATCCATGTTTTGTACAGTGAACGCCAACTCTGACCATGTTGCCGTGTGAGACGGAGTAATCAATTGAGTACCGGTGAGCTGTGTGGTTTCTCCTAAGGTATGAAGTTTAAGCGTGCCAACATTAAAATCCGCAAATGAACTCATCTATACTATATACTAACAAGTACTTTTATTTATGGGTTCGTACCTAATTCTGTTTTCATTCAAACCCTTCTTGAATTTCATTCAAACCTTCTTGAATTTTATTCAAACATACTCGAAAAGACAGATTCACCCGCACTTGCCAAAAATCCTAAAAAGAAATATTGAATAAAGGGCAAACATCCCAAAACGCATAGAAAAATCCCTAAATATTGAAGTGGCTGTATCTCCTTAAAGAGCTTGGTACCTGGTTTGTTATACGTCACAATCAAATAATAACCAATACCAAATAAGGTAATACAAATGAGTCCAATCGTAGCCATTGCTGCGAACCCACCTAAAAGAGCGCCGAAACCGACTGTCGCATATTCTTTGATAGGAGATGATTTTCGTTTCGCCATATAGATATAAAAAGATATTCTATTCTAATAGAATGAAGGTAGGATTACTCATTCCATGTACATCCAAAGGCCGTGACTGGAAAACCATGCGAGACACTTATCTCTTTCACTATACCATCAAAACCTTTATGGCTACCTTAACCTATGGGCACGAATATGTCGTCTATGTTGGATACGATGTGGATGACTCGGTCTTTTCCAAGAAAGAAGAACAAGAATACCTTCGTATCTTTGAACGATATTATACCCATGTCTCTTTTCGATTTGTTGAAATGTGTGACCCTCCTGGATATCTAACTAAAATGTGGAATCGATTGTTTCGTATTGCGTATGATGAGGGGTGTGACTATTTTTTTCAATGTGGTGATGATATTTTGTTCAAAACAAGTGGATGGATACAGGACTGTATCGAATCCTTGTTGGCTCATGACAACGTAGGACTCACCGGTCCAGACAACCTGAACGGTCGTATCCTGACCCAGTCTTTTGTCTCGAGAAAGCACATGGAAATCTTTGGCGAATATTTCCCCGAATCCATTATCAATTGGGGATGTGATGACTGGTACAACTGGGTCTATGAAGGATATCTCTATAAGTTGACTGGTCACGTCTGTACGAACGAAGGCGGTCAACCGCGTTATCTCATCAATTACGATGAACACTTCGAAGAAGATTTGACCCATAACCTACTTCATCTTCGGAAACAAGTCCGTGAACTCGCGGTAAGAGACCGTGAAAAAATACAAAAGTATTTAAATCTCTAAAGAATGACCGGAAGAACGATTTGAATCACGTAGAAACTCGGCCACCTGTAACGGTTCGTCTGGAGTGAACGGCTCTTGTATAGGAACGGCTACTTCTAAGGGCTCGGTCGTATGTATGACTTCAACGGAATGAGTCACATGGGACTCATGGACCACCCGTTCTTGTTCTACTTCTACACGATAGGTCAGATGATAGAACATACGCACGGTCACATAGAGGATGCTCGCACCCGCGAGAGGAAATAGGACAAACGCAAATATACCCATACGTTCATACTCAGACATCTTAGGTTGTGGTCGCGCCTAGAGGATTTATCAATTTTATTCTTTCACTAAACCACGATGGTTTCAAACGACTCTCGAGGGATTGGTTGATGGACCCTATTTGAATTCTCTTCCAAGAGACGATAGATAGATACAACCAACACAGAGAGTAAGAAGAGAAGGAATAATCCGACAAAAGACAAACCGGTAGCAACAAAGAGATTCATGTTACAAGATTAAAAACACTAACCTGAAAGGTCAATTTTAATCTTTTATCATACCCAACTCTTCATCCGATTTGACAAGGTCTTCTTTATACTTTTTGTAGAGTGCGTTCAAGCGTTTCCGCCTCGCATAATGAGTATAGATAAAGATACACCATAGTCCAATACAATATCCAATCAAGACGAAGTTTAAGTTGAAATTGAAGTTCATATCGAGGGGAACCCTGTTAGAGCGTGTTCTTAAATAACACATCATGTACAGGCTAGAAAGGAATAAGGATGTAGTCAATTTTAAACATGGAAAGACCGGACTGGTTCTTCGATGTATCGCATAGGGGTCCTATCCTCGTAGATATGAAGTTCTCCTATCTTACGAAGACTTCTGTACTGGTTTTCGTTCACGGTTTGCCAAGTTCTGAACTGTACCAATTCTCTTAGTTTCTGTTCGGCACTAGACACGTTGTTGATTGTATGGGTAATCGACAAATCTTCTACGGTACCATATCGTTGGTCATCTGGTTTCAGAATGCCTATGCCATAGACGGTAGACTTCAATACTTGGAGGAAAGCTTGTACGTGAGGCATCTGGCTAGACTCCATGGGCAAGCTACGCACACACTCTGCTAAGAGCCGTAAATCGTGACTCTCGTTTTTATACAGACTGTTGATGAAGAAATACTCCCCATCCTCTGACCTATCTTTCGAAAATTTGTTGAAACCAACGTCACTTCCACAATCGTTACAGTACAATCTCTCGGCACATAATTTATCGTAATAGTCCATCGAGCCTTTCACGAAGGAACTACCATAGTCGATGATTTTGGCGATATACTTGGAACGAAAGACCACCTCTTCATTCGTGTGGATATGATATTCGATGTATCCGCCTTTGATAGGTTCATAGAGCAGTACATTATCGGGGTGTAAATCATAATGCGTGAATACGGTTCGTAAGCATTTCAAAGAGAAATACACCGGATAAAGAACATACAACAAGTCGTACATGACAAACATCTTGTGGTGAAGCCGATCTCCAATCGTGTACGCGTCTTTGAGGTGTTGAACCAGAAGACATTGTCTCGCGGAAGTTTTACAAACTTCTGAAATCTTACCTGGGTTCAATGGTGTCAATTTTGCAACATGTTTACTGTTCTTTTTATCCGTTTTTTTATACAGAGTCAACGTCACCGTGTCTTTCAGCACCTTTACTCGTTCGTCAGAGGACATATAATGAAAGATTCCATAAGTCTCTACAAAAGAGGGCAACCAACGATTCACTTGATTGAGGGTTTGTCCTACCAGGTATTCATACGTTAAATTGTCTGAATTCATTTCAATGGAAGATTTTAAAATAGCATGTGCTTGATATCCTTCTCGTTCATAGTCGACTTCACGGATAAACCCGTTTACACTCGGTTTCCCGATTCGTTTATGAACCGGTTTTGCGTAAGCAAACGAAGAAAAATCGAAAAAGCGTTGGAGCTTTTCTTTCTCTTTCCCAAACGCAAGACACACACCCGAATCAGAACAAACGGTGTTCAAAAAGTGAGCCTGTCGCTTGGAACTGGTTTTCTTCATGAACGAGTGAATGGTACGAGAAAGACGAGAACGAGTTCTATTCGAATAGTGTATGTTTTTTCGAGTGTGGCTTCGATTTTGACTCAGTGATTGGGTCATTATAGTATATATAGATTAAACGACATGGACATCCTCTAATAGAATTTCTTCCTGGATAATCGAATTCAGGGTTCTCCCCACACACGCCAATAGCACGAGGAAGAACAACTCTTCGAACATCTTTAGATACACGTCGAAGATGCGAGTCTTATCAATTTTAATCTCGCTTTATTGTAATGAAACAAAACCCAAACCTAGAACAAAAAGGTATTGGGAACCGCATTTGGTTAAGCGTGCGACTACCTATTTAATCACTTGGGTATTTCATTCGTTCTATCCAATGGACCATCAGCTGATATTCTTGGATCGAGAGGTGATGTTGCCGGTGAAACGCTTGTAACATAAGCGCCAGACGATTGGAGGAAATCGCATAGTTCCAATCGTCCAAATTGTAATGAAGGTGGCGAGGGAGATAAGACAGTACGATGTGCCACTTCTGTGGAATCCCTTTTTGACACAGTTGCCGGTAAAGGTCTGTTATCTGTGGATGAGTATCCGGAGGAAATTTCGAAAGATAGTATTCGTATTCGCAGTCTACTTCTACCAGGGGGCGGAATGGGTATCCAAGGGTGACTAGACGACCTGCCATTTGTTGAAAACGTAGGGGCGCATTCAAAGAATCATAGGGTAGATGGAGCTCATGATATTTTGTGAAATAAGTACCTATCGTTTCGACGCGTTCCATCTGGAGTGACTCCATAATGACCGGTATCAAATAACATTGAGTATGACGCAACACCTTCTGGATGGCCTTTATCCAGAGTCGTTGAATCAATCGATACGACTGAGTCCTTCGAGTCATGGTTCGAAGCATCGTTGGAAAATAACACAAATCACGTTTCCGTATGGCAAGAATATAAGATTGACGTGTTCGCTCCGGGTCATTGGATTGACGATACAGGCCCACCATAGGTGTAGGTGGATGACAATAGCGAATCATCCCTTTCAATTCGAGAGGAAGTTTCATGTGTTTTATCCACCTTTTATAAATCGATTTAAATAGAATTTATCCTTCAATTTCATGAAAGCCGTCGCAGTGTTTACGGGGGCCATAGAAGGCACGGTTCATTTTACTGAGTGTGAACAAGGCGTTGAACTGAAGGTGAATTTGAAAGGATTTGACCCCAATACTCTACATGGTTTCCACGTTCATGAAGCAGGAGATTTGACCGACCGTTGTATGAGCATGTGCGCCCATTTTAATCCCTATGGCACCCATCATGGCGGTCCGTTGTCTCGAGAGAGGCACGTGGGTGATTTGGGAAATCTCAAGGCGAATGCCAAGGGCGAAGTCCATACCACCTTTTACGACAACTGTATACGGTTACGCGGGACCAAATGTAACATTCTTGGTCGAGGCTTGATAATTCACGCAGACGAGGATGACCTAGGACTAGGCGACGAGGAAAGTCTGCGCACGGGCAATGCGGGGAAACGGATTGCGTGTGCGGTCATTGGGTATGCCAAAGAGAACTTTAAAAAATAAGATGCTTTATTCCTCGATATACTCCTCTACCGCATGTAAGCAACGTAATTTAAGTTCTCGGTCCGTATCTTTCTCAAAACATTCTAAACCGCACCAGTGACAGTTTAGTTTGAATTTTTTGAGAATGAAATAATCAAGGGTACAAAAGACTTTATCGAAGGGTGCGGAACAGATACGACAGAGAGGATAAATGAGGGTTAGATATTCTCGGTTTATCGCTTGAACCTGACGGCGATGGTCCACGTTGAATTCTCCAATAAGTATTTGAATCGCGTGTGGAAGAGAAGAAATTCGTTCCTTCAGGTCCATCCTTTCAAGAAGGTGGAACGAATCCTTTTGATTCAATCTTATTCTCCGCTGGTTTCGGAGTAAAAAACTTACCTTGCTTCCCGCACTTGGTTTCATCTTTTCGTGCGATGTCCGCATATCTTAAAAAGTGTCTACATTTACCATGTTCATAGGTATTGTCTTTCGGGGCTGGGACAAAATGAGTACATTGAATACAAGGCAACAGCAATAGAGCAAAAAGATTCATGGACTATTCTATGAATCATAAAGTATCTTTAAATCAATTCGTGGGTTGAATCTCATATAGATTCGTCTAATACTATCTTCAACCTCGCATGAAGTGCCTTCTTTTGTGGAAAGGATAAATTATCCATCGGTTCTCCTGAACAATAATGCCGATAGACTTCTTCTTCCATAATGGACTGGAGCACATAGGGAGGGTTTATCCGTGCGAGAAGCTTCAATTGCTCGTTCAACATGTTGTTCAGGCGTAGTTCTACAATCACATCCTTCATGTGTTTTAGATTGTTCTGAATAGACACTTCATATTCATCGCAGAGTCCCTTGTTCATTGGCGTCGGATTTTTTCGCCAATTTTGAATCGCGGACTCCAAATAAATCATCTCGTGTTGAATCGCTTGACGGCGAGATTCGAGTCCAAGCCACTTCATCTTGGTCGTATTTTTGGTCGTGATGGCGTCCTCTGTCATCACGACAAACTTTGCGTATTCTTCCGTGTTCATCTTTTCCATGTTCATCTTTAACACGTATTTTTGATTCGTCAATTTTATCCAAAGATAATCCTTCGTTACCTTATGGCAGCCTGTTGTATGACCGTGCGAAATTGCGCGCCCTATTTATATCGAGTGTTTTCTAACATTGAACGACTGGTCCCTTTGTTTCCAGAGTTCCACTTGATTGTCGCCTATGACCATTGTATCGATGGCTCAGAAACCCTGTTAAAGATGTATCAATGGGTCTCTTCTTATCCTGTTCATTTGTTGCCTTCTAACGAGACAAGTCCCCATCGAACCGTTCGTATTGCGAACGCGAGGAATCGTTGCCTCGAGAAGCTAGAAACCCTCTCGGTCCCCATTCATTTTATGATAGACGCAGATGATGTCAATCGTGAAGCCTGGAATCTGTCTATCCTTGAATGCTATTTGAAACGAGATGATTGGGATTCTATTTCCTTTAATCGGAAGGATTACTATGATATTTGGGCATTGATGTATCGTCCCTTTTATCATCATTGCTGGGGATTTTCCGCCTATTCAAGGGATGTAGTGGAATACATGAAAAAAGATGTGACGAAGAAATTAGAGGAGTGTGAGGAGTGGATACCGTGCGATTCCGCCTTCAATGGATTTGCTATCTATCGAACACCCTTGTTTCGTGGACTCCGGTATGATGGAGAATACAAACACTTAAAACCCCTCATTCGGGACGAAGACCGAATCCAGACCTTGAGGGCTTTAAAACCGTTAGGATTACCTCTTGTTTTAGACGAAACCTTTGTTCAGAGTTGTGAACATTTGTCGTATCATCTGCTAGCAAAGCGAAGAAACGCTAGAATCTATATTTCTAAATATTGTATTTCTTAACCTTCATTTCTTGGCCTTCTTGGCCTTTCCCCTTTTTGATTTTTCAGGTGCGGGACTCGCGGGTTCAACTGGAGTCGTGGGTTCTGATACGGGTTCAACAACAGGTGTTACAGGTTCTGATACGACTTCAACTACAGGTGTCACCGGTTCAACTACAGGCGTCACTTCAACAGGTGTCGCCGGTTCTGATATGACTTCAACCGATATCACTTCAACGGGAGTCGCCGGTTCAACTACAGGAGTCACTTCAATGGGAGTCGCCGGCTCTGTCATGACTTCAACCGATATCACTTCAACGGGTGTCGCTGGTTCAACCACATGTGTCACTGGTTCTGATACGGGTTCTGATACAGGAGTCACAGGCTCAACCACAGGCGTCACTGGTTCTGATACAGGAGTCACTGGTTCTGATACGGGTTCATCAATAGGAGTCACTGGTTCTGATACGGGTACAACCACAGGTTCAACTACAGGAGTCACAGGCTCAACCACAGGGGTCGCGGGTTCTGATACGGGTACAACCACAGGAGTCACAGATTCAATAACGGGTTCGGTCACAGAGTCCACTAATTCATACAATTCTTGAACAGCATTCACCACAGGAACCTCCGATACCACAGGAACCTCCGGGACTATAGTGGACGTCAGGGTATTTGTCCCAGATTTGACAGATATCTTCTCCAACTGGTCCATACTGACCGTATGCGTATTTTGACCAAATATCAACGTTATCTTGTTTAGCAAATTCGAAAGAAAAGACATGTGATATATATGATAGGAGTGTAAATATTTTTCATATAATTCTACTTTTGTTTTTAACATTTCATTGTTATATCGATGATTATAAATATAATTATCAATATTGATACGATGAATCGTGTGATGATTGGTTTCGATTTCTTCTTCCCTTTTATGGATATTCTCTAAAGATTTTTTAATCATGTCTGAAATATCTTGGTTTAAATTCATACTATCGCTGAATTCAAACAGTTTAAACGGTTCCAAATCCTTATAGGGTATATAATTTCTTTTCTTAGGTTCGAGTTTAAACTGTTCCTTGTAAAAAGTCTTGACCATTCCATACAGCTTGTAATAATCACAATAAATGCGATTATTGATAAAGGAGTACTGCTCTTTGATGTGTTTCATTTCTAAATCATACAAACGGCTTTGATAGTAAAAAGAATCTAACCCAAAAACCTTGTTCGTTTTATTTTTCTCGATGTATTCCTTGTACTGGGTGTGCGTTTGACTTTGTATCTCATGTAATTCATCCAATTTGTGTAGAATACGTGTATGGGTTTGTTGTATTTCTTCTATTTTCATATAATATATTTGTTATTTTTTATTTATATATACTATATGGAGCATCCAAAATGGTGTCCAGAACATGAAAATATATTATCCGAGTGGGCGGACAAAGCGCTTTGCTACAAATGGCTTCATACAAAAAGTTTCGCCAAATATCAACGACTCCATAATTTATATACGGTTCCAGTGATTGTGATGAGCACACTGACTGGGACTGCTAATTTTGCACAAGAAAAATTACCCGAGAATTATCAGTTCTATGCTCCGATAATCATTGGTTGTGTCAATATCATTGCGGGCATCATTACGACGGTACAGCAGTTTCTTCATATCAATGAACTGAATGAGGCGCATCGTGTCAGCATGATTTCCTGGGATAAATTTTACAGACGTATCAAGAACGAGTTATCCCGAAACCCAAGAGAACGCACCAATGTGAATGAATTTATCATGTCTTCTACCGAAGATTATGACCGTATTACCGAGACGAGTCCCACGATTGACAAGGACATCATTGACTTGTTTAAGGCCACCTTTGATGGCACCTTTACTTCTTCCGATACAAGACTCATGTTTCAAGAAATCACAAAGCCCGATATTTTAGATAAACTGGTGAGTGTTAAGAAAAGTGTATACAAAGACCCTAATCCGAAAGAGGCCCCGAAAGAAGAGGTAGCGATTGAAATGTTTTCTAAGAAATTCTCGCATGAATTCGGCAGGAGTCCGACGAGAGAAGAATTGGTCGATAATCTAACCAATGAAACGATTCGTGAAGAACATATCGACAAGTATATTCATAAATACTCAATTGAAGAGGTATAAAATATATCTATATTGTAATGTTCCCTCGGGTGATTCTCTTTGTCATTCTTCTTATCCTTCTCCTGTATATGGGTTATTCGCATACAGAACCCTTTACAGAGCCGTATACAGACTCCGTGATTCCATTAAAAATATTCCAGACATGGAGTACGAAAAATTTACCAGTCCACATGAAAGAGAATTGTATTCGTTTACAGAAACAAAATCCACAGTTTGAGTATTATTTATACGACGATGAAGACTGTTTTCAATTTATTAAGAAACACTTTGGAAAGGAGGTACTGAATGCGTATGAAACCCTTATTCCTGGCGCTTACAAAGCAGACCTATGGCGTTATTGTGTATTATATATACATGGGGGTATTTATTTGGACATGAAGATGAGGTGTGTTGGAGATTTCAGGTTAATTGAACTCACCAAACAGGAACATTATGTCAAAGACAGGCCTTCTGGCGACTTCATGAAGGGAGATATTGGCATCTATAACGCAGTCATGATTCAGCGTCCAAAGAATCCGTTGATGTTAGATTGTATCAACCAAATTATAGACAATGTTAAAAACCTAGAATATGGGTTTAGTTTCTTGTATCCAACGGGTCCTGGGTTACTTGGCAATCTCTATATGGAGAAACGAGCGAAGTATCGTTTACCACAAATCGACATGTTTCACGAGTCACAACGTGAAACAATACGGTATAAAAATCGAGTAGTTTTGGAACATTATCCAGAATACCGAAAGGAACAATTAAACCATCAAACAGAATTACATTATGCGGTCTTGTGGAACAAGAATAGCATCTATCTTTTGTAGGAGAAGGTCAATGGTCTTCTGTTGAGTGTCTACCCTTTGTTGGAGTTCTCGGATAAGAGCATGGTGTTCTTCTTTCGTTTTCAGTAACATTTCATCTAGTTGTTGAATCGCAGAGATAGAGAGTGTAAAAATCATATCTTTTTCAATCGAATGAAAGTCCTGAACTTCAGTACCGTATAGAAATATGTCCTCTGTAAAAGGTTCCGCTAATTGATAATGTCCGTCAAAGTCGTGTACAATGTAAGTGGTATATATTCGTCCGTCTCTTCTGTAACGTACCCTGTCATCCTTCTTTAAAGGATAATCCACCGTAAACCACCCTTTGACGCAAGAAACGGTACGATAAATATTGGGAACAAACCCAGGCCCTTCGTGTATAGCTGTCTTGAGGAGGTCAATCTTCTTGATATCTTGCGCAATAAACCCAATTTGGTTCTTAGGTGAATCAATAAAATCGTACATTTTTGGTCTGAGTAGTCTCAGTGTATCGAGAGAAGTGACACGGTTCAAATCTTCCACGTTTATTTTGACGCGTTTATCGGACGTGGATTGAAACGTCGTGGATTTGGTTGTACCAAATACTTGTAGATTTTGATTGATATAGGTGGAAGCATTTAGCACTAGATTATTCGCATCCACGAACATGTTAGAGGTATTGTTGTCGTAAGTAATATAACTTGTATTTGTCGCAGTGCCACTACCGCCTCCGCCTCCACCACCACTGAGAACATAGGCCGTACCATCCAGTGAATAGAGGGTGCCAACATTTAGATTCGTACAAACCGCGTTATCCGCATAGAAATTGGTCATGGACGCATTGAACGCACTGAAGTTGGTCGCCGAACTATTTGCTAGATTGCTGTTGAATAGAAAGGCCGTGCCGAGGTCCACATTGGTTGCGCTGAAATTGGTGACGGAACTATTGACTAAATTGCTGTTGGTGACAAACGCTGTGGTCAGGGACACGTTGGTCGCACTGAAATTGGTGACGGAGCTGTTGGTCATGTTGGCGTTAGTTACAAACGCCGTAGTCAAGGAGACATTCGAGGCGCTAAAATTCGTGACGGAGCTGTTCACCAGATTGCTGTTACCCAAGTAAGCAGTCGCAATCGAAGCATTGTTTGCGCTAAAATTGGTGACGGAGCTGTTCACCAGGTTGCTGTTGCCCAAGTAAGCGGTCGCAAGCGAAGCATT